>Ga0129333_10006239_pt1 | contig 11283 bp, 17 predicted proteins | sample CPB6_08_DNA_FD_94474 | JGI IMG/M metagenome (GOLD analysis project Ga0129333, IMG submission 94474) | Freshwater to marine salinity gradient microbial communities from Chesapeake Bay, USA - CPBay_Sum_0.6_0.8_DNA | ecosystem: Environmental > Aquatic > Marine > Coastal | place: USA: Chesapeake...
ACTTCTTCCATAAATTCTAAGTTTATTTATGATCAGAAGATGTCTTCTATAAAGAAGAATGGTATTCTTGAAATTATTAAGCCTAAGATTTCTTTTGATGATATCGGCGGTCTTGATAATATTAAAGATATCATTCGTCGTACCGCTACTTTATGGTCTAATAAAGACAAAGCCAAGTCTTATGGAATAACTCCTATTCGTAGACTTCTTATGGTCGGAATTCCCGGCACCGGTAAGTCTGCCATATGTCAAGCTACTGCTGCTGAACTTGGCTTGGATTTGGCTCGTACTGGCATCAGTCAGGTCATGAATTCTTTCATTGGCCAATCTGAGGCTAATATGCGAGCCGTCTTTAATCAGATTAAACTCATGTCTCCACTTTGTGTTTGGATTGACGAGTTTGGTCGTGATTTATCTGGCGGCGGTAGTTCTTCTCACGTTGATGGTGGAACTACTGATCGTGTTCACGGAGAGTTTCTGACTGGTCTTCAGGAACTTCCCGAAGAAACTTTCTTGATGTGTGCGGCTAACCAGCTTGACGCTCTTCGTCCTGAGATGTTACGAGCTGATAGATTTGATAAAATCGTATTCGTAGGATTACCATCTCATGAAGAGCGTCGACATATCTTCAATATACACCTTAGTCAGATAGATACCGACCACCAATTTAACTTAGATTCCTTAGCTGATGCCACTAAGTATTTTACTGGTGCTGAGATTGTAGCAGCTATTCGTGAAACTAAGTTTTATGTAACCTCTGAATCTTTTAGACCTATTACTACTCAAGATCTATTATCTTATATTCCTAAGAATAAAAACATCATCTGGCTCAAACATAACCAGATGGTTATGGATATGTATGCATATGCCATTGAACAGTGGGATTGGGCATCGACAGATCAGTATGAAGATGCTAGAATACTTCTTGGTAAGTCTTCTACTGTTCAAAATGTTCAAAAGCAGTCTACCAGCATAGCTTGGAAATAAGGGGTAAATGATATGTCAAATTCGTACGATAACATTGATGATTTTTTAGATAGTCTTGATAATGAACCAAAGAGTCTAACTAATATTGATAATAAAGATTATCAACAGGATCTTTATAAAAAGTGGTTTAGATCTAAGACTCAGTCTGGATTTTTGGCAATACGCCCTTGGCATCAAGCTCTTAAGATGAAGATTGATATTGGTAAAACTTCATCCGATGGTAAACTTCTTGGTAATACTGCTGTTTTTGTCGACTCAGTTGACTTTGCTGCCTATCTTAAGTCTGTAACTTTATTAACAGCTTCCACTAATTATCCAGCTAATGAAAGAATGGGAGCTCCAACTCCAGAATCATTTGTTAGCTATGGTGGATCTGTTATTGAAGGTAAGCCTGTCTCTAGAATATTCAAAGCTCACTACTGGCAGTCTGGAGAGGAATTTGATACCACATCTTTTGTTTGGAAGTGTGGTCATTTTGCTGCCCGTAAGTCTGACAGTGGTGCTTTTATTCCAGATATGAAGGCTTCTATATCTGTTGATAGCATTAAAGTTACCAGACAAGACATTGCTTCTATCTCCTATCTGATAGACTTGTCTATGATTTCTCATGTGACAAATAATCAGGATTGGTACGAAGTATGACAGATAGCAATGAACATCTTGACCAGCATACAGCTGAGTTTTTAACTAACTTTTTTCAGCAAGTTATTACCGGACTTGCCGCCCAGGTAGAAGATAGACTTAAAGTTCTAGAAGAGTCTGTTGAATCTATGGAGAAGCAGATCGCTACTTTAATTCTTAGCTATGGCGAGCAAGCAGTTTTTACTGAAGCACTAGTTGGTCAGATGGCTTTTGCTACTGATGAAGCTCGTAAAGCATTCCATCAATCCCTTCAGGATTCCCGTAAACAGATGTTTGAGGTGATGCAGAATGCATCAAAAGGTTTCTTGGCTGATGAAAATCCAGGAGTTGCCTCAGCCGTTACAGACTTGGCTGCAGAAAAGTTATCTGACACAGACTCCTGACAAGTCTTGTGTATTATTTGTAGATAATAATTCTCTGCCCATAGTTTCAGATATATCTTACTTATCGCAGATATATCCTATTGCCCTAGAGCTTTATCCTGATATTACATCTTTATATCTTACTTCTTCTTCTATTCAAGATTTTATAAAAAGCGGAAAAGTTCAGCTTTATTCTGTAGAGGTAATTCAATGACTGTCATCAGAAGTTTTACTGACTTAAATCATTTGTCAAATTATTTCAGGCAATCTTTAAGTCATCCTTGTGTTGATCAGCTTACTGCTGATAATATACAAAGTTATACTGCCACATATCCAATAACTTCTATTAATACTGAAACATTTCAGTCTTTAGAAGTTTCTCCTTATTATATTTATCAAGGATCCAAAACCGCATATCGAAAGAACGTTCATTCTTACATTCCTAATGTTCTTTATAAAAGGTTTTATACTACACTTAAATCTACTTCTAACATATTAGAAGCTACTGGCTCTTATGTAATTCTTCAGAATAAGCCAATTGAACAGGCAACTTATGACATTATCAATGCTCAGGCAAGTATTGATAATCAAAAAGTTTTAGCTCAGCTTCTTGATAACTTTTCCAATGTCACATTAGATAATGATTATTATGTTTCTTACATTATCTCATTGGAAGAAAAATATGCTCTTGTTATTCAAGAAAATGAAGATTTAAAAAACCAACTTTATAATACAAAAATATCCACATGGTATTAATTGGTGGTTTTGATTTGGACGACAAAGCTATTCCTTTACAATTATTTCTAGAAAGTGTAATTGACGTGAATTCTATAGAAACTCTCTCTTCCGATCAGAAAAAGTTTACATTTAACTTTACTTACTCTGGAAATGAATCTTCCTATAATATTTATATAAATAATACTGATCAAATTTCTGATGACTTTTTCATCTGGGATTACTTTGGTAGTGGAGAACTCTACTGCAATTTTTCTAAATATAATTTAGTTTCTTGGAATCCTAATTTTGTAAAGCTTTTTACTCAATATTTTCTTTCTAGTAAATTAGCTCCTCCTGATAAGTCTGGCTTAAACCCATACGCTTTTGCAATATCTGTTCCTTTTAATGGACGATATGTTTGGGCTCTTTCAATTGATCTTTTCTTTAACTATGAGAAAGTTCGGAAAGAGTCTTCACTCTGTTCTTATCTAACTTTTCAAGACTCTAATGTTTCTGTTGTTTCCAAGCATTATCAGTTTGGCAACATCATAGACAACACTCCGTCTTGTTCGCATTCCACACTCTCTTCCCCCACTAAGCACGCTGTTTGCTCATTCTTTCCCGGCAATTCCACTTGTCCTCTTTATACTCCCACTTCTCAATCCATAGCTTCTTCTTCTATTTCTTTGGACAATACTTCCCAAGAAATACTTTTTACTCTTAATTATTCTTTGTCTGATTCTTTTTCTCATCTCTTTGAGATCAACAATGCTACCGAGAATGCTATCGTTAATACTTTAAAGTATCCATCTGACATGTCTTATGAGGAACTTAAGTCTGAAGCTTTAGATATCTTTTCTTCTTATATTGATTCCTATAAAGATTCTAATTGCACTATATCAGACAAAGAAATAACTTCTCAAGATACCAACAAAGATACAACTAAAGTTAGTTATATTACCTCTTTAATTGGAGTCTAGCATGTCTATTAATTCAAGTTATTTGTATTACTTTGATAACCAGTCTTTAGGTGAATACAATCCTCAGTATACTTTAGATCGTACTTTTGCAGATTATCTTTGCTATTCTGCAACTAAAAACGATCATCCTACTTTTGATATTGATAGAGATTTTCTTGTTAATAATCTTTATTATTATCCAGAACATTTAAAGAAGTATGCTGAAGCTTATGAAAATAACAAAATTAATTTTCCTGTATTTTTAGATATTGAATTTAATCTTAATCGTTCAGTTCCTTCCTCTGCTATTAACAATCTTTATAGAAGGCGTATTTCTCTTACGCCTCCTCAATCTTTTTATCCTATAGCAACTAGGTATATTTCTGATTCTGGATATTTTGTTATTGAGCGGCCACCCTTTCAAATTGATCTTGACTACAAACTTGGACGTGCTAGTTCTCGTACAAAAAAAAGACTGACTGATAGAAAACTTTGGATACCTTGGACTATATTTATATTCAATCCTAAATATCCACAAGGTTATAAGTATTTCTTTTCTGATTCATCTCTTCTTAACAATGATCATAAATACATTTCTCCATATATACCTAATACTTATATAAATGGAGACATATGCTTTTCTAACAGTTTGTCTAATATACCTCAGGATTCTCTTCCTGATTCTTCTGATATATCTCATTTTTATTCAACAGTTTTTAATGACTTTTTTTCTGGTGGATGGAATTCTGATTTAAATAATCCTTGGCATTCCTTAATTAATCAACTTCAATCTCGTATACTTGCTAAGATAATTTCTAAAGATCATATTTCTCAGACATATCCTATTTTACATTCTTTGTTATATCCTCAAGAAGAGATTCTTCAACCTCTTCTTTCAAAAAACTCTAAACTTAAAGAGATGTATGACTACTGTCAAAAGTATCCTCATGTCTTTCTTGCCTGTTTAGACTCTCAAACGTTTCATTACGTTATTCTTTATATTCTTTCTACTTTTGATCTTCCAGAGATACTTCAACTTATTTCTGAAATTTTTAATCTATCTACTACTATTAATAGTTCTGTTCATAAAGATCTTACTCATAAATTTTCTGATATAGTTTCTTCTATTGAAGAAAAAGCTGAGAATACTTTACACCATAATATTAAGTTAACTTTAGATCAAGCAATTGAGTATAACGCCGACGATGCAACCTTCTTTACTGGCTTTTCTGCTAAGCTACTTTTGCTTAATCCTCCCTGTTCTTATCGTCAAAATGTTCGTCCTAGAAACATTTCGAGTTATTGGACTTCTTATTTTATGACTCAAGAAGCTCATCTAGCCATATGTCATAAGGTATTATCTGATCTTTCTTCCGAAATTAATCCTTCCGATAGACTTTATGTCTATGATTTTCATTCCGGTACAATTAATTCTCATTTACTTAATACCTCTATATATAATTATTATCTCACTCTTATGAATAATAATTTTTCTGTACCAACAATTCTTACACCACTTACTGCTGCGGATGTGTTATTGTGAAATATCGTAATTCATTTTTAGTTTCTAGACTAAATTCTATTGTTTCTGATTATACTGGTTATGATTTCAAAAAAAACTATGTATCTAATTCTCAACTAGTTCACATAGATTCTTTTTTTGACAAGATCTGTAATAATAATAATTTTTCATCCCCTACTGGTATTATGCCTCCAGGCGTTTTGGCCATAGGTGAAAATTATGTTATTTACGAACGCCCTCCGCAGTATCAAAATATACAGTTAATATTTGATCAAGTTGATAATATTAATTATGAAAGTTCAAGATCTAAGCTATACAGAATTCCACTTCCTTGGCAGTTATACATAGCTACTTACGCCAACTTTGATGGTCAGATATATCCAAACAGTGTTCGAATGTATTTCATGAACTCCAGTATTCATATGTCTGACATATCCAATACTCCCTTGTATCTTCCTCCTCTTCCTAATTTCTTTGCAAATGGCCTTCTTTGCCGTCCTATGTATTCTGATTCTGAAGATATACATCGTTATAGCAATGATGTATCTGGAGTAATCCATGCAACCTATGATTGGATCTGGAACTCTGGAACTAATCTAGATCTTACTATGGCTCCTCTTGAACTTATTCGTCAAGCTCGTGCAAATCCTACTGACAAATATATTATTCATTCTTCTTTTGAAGATCCAACAATTTCTTTTCATTCTTACTACATATCTGCTCAATCCGTCAATAGCATAATGCGCGCATGGGAGTCTATTGATTCTCTTGTCTCTGTTTGCGATTATGTTTGGCCTCATCCCTGTTCTAAAGATAGGCCATTCTACGCTATGCAGGACTCTTCTGAATATCTTGATGAATACTTGGAAATCAATGGATTGTCTGACTATCACGACTGCGATCCAGATTACGAAGATTGCAATTGTTCTCCCGAATATGATAAGGATGACTTTATGCATTATGTAATGAAGTCTATATTTCAACCTAAAAACTTTCAAAATATCATGAATATTGTTATTTCTCAAGACTTGCATGATCTTTCTAGGTCTTCTTATGTTTTAGATCCACTATCTAAATCTGTATATGAATCTTCCATATCACTTGCAAACTGATTCTATATCTGCTACTATATTTATATATAAACATAAATAAAGGTAGTAAAATTTTGAACAAACTTAATTCATCTGAACCAATTTTTACTAGGTCTGAAGTAGCTCAGATACTTAATGTTACGACATTAACTGTGTCTAATCGCGAGAAAAATAAAAAGTATCCTTCTCCTAGAAGAGATTTAAATAACTATAGAGTTTATACTCTTAATGATGTTTTTAATCTACAACTTTTAACCTACAGTCACATTGACCCTAAACCTATAATATCTATCCTTTATGATAAAGGCTATAGTGATATTAAAGCTTTGGGTCAAATGATTGACTCTGCACTTTCAAAAAGAACTGGATGATATGTCTAATTCAAAAAATTATTTAATTGATGATCAGCCAGATCCTACAATCAGTGATATAATAACTGACTTAAAGTCAGGTATATTTAATTTATATACTTCATTATTAAATCACTATATCTCAATGTATGGTCCAGAAAAAGCATTAGAGTTATCTTTGCAATATCTACAGGATATCATAGACAACTTTAAACCAATAATAGAAAACAACTAATTAGGAGCATTTGTGTTAGATCCACAGAATATGATAAATATATCTGGAGGCCTTGTTGCCGATCCAGAAATGGTTAATGGTAAAATATTTAAGTCTCGTATAGGCGTAGACTATGCTGGTTCCGAAAAGGACAGCAATAACAACTCTGGCTATTTTGATGTTGTTTACTATCTCAAAGATAAAGATGGATTTGTAAACAAGAATGCCTCCTTTGTCTCAGCTCAGGTTGATCAGGGCAAGATGAAGAAGGGCTCTACAATTTCTGTTATTGGTCGTTTAGTCCAAGAGCGTTGGAAGCAAGATGGTCAGTCACGTTCTCGCGTTGTTATCGTTGTAGAGCACTTGACCTATGCTCCTATCGGAAAGTCATCTAAGTCAACTTCTGACACCACTTCCGACTCTACTTCTAGCGAGAAAGCCTCTTCTATTCCTAGTAGTTTCTGATGGAAGAGTTTGATGAGCAGGAACTTCAATCTATTATAGATTCTGCTCTTTCCTCACACTCTGATACACGTCTTTCATCTAACTATCTTGGTTTAGCTGAAACAGATATATTTTCTCTTTTATATGAGAAACTTTCTACTAGAATTATAGGATCAGAACTTTCTTCTATATTTCAAGATATCCGTTCTGAAATTATTTCTAGAAAAAACTATCTTTCTCTTAAAGATCTTCATACTGTTACATCTAATTGCCGTAAATGCAAACTAGATGTTTCACCTGAACTTCCTAAGTGGAATGTTTCCAATCCTAATGTTCTCATTGTGGTTGAATCTCCATCTATATCCTCCGATGGAATCTCTTTGATGATATCGGCTTTTAAGGAATCTGGTTTTAGTTCTGACGATCTTTGCTTAACCTATGTCAATAGGTGTCCAATTAAAAGAAAATTTGAACAAAATGAAGTTGTAAATTGTGCTCCTTACCTTCATTCTGAAATTCAAATAATGAACCCTAAACTTATTGTTTCCCTGGGTTCTCTTCCATCATCTATTCTTTTTGGCACACCTTTAAAGATTAAAGACGTTCGTGGTCAGATACGTTGGCTAGGAAGTTGGCCTATACTGTCAACTTACTCTCCAATGTATGTAATAAAATCAGGAGGATCTTCTCCTGAGCATTTTTCTTCTGATATAAGAAACGCCTACAACTTCGTTAATTCTTTAAGGAAATAATATGACATCTGATATATGGACATCATCACTTCTTAATGATCTTTCTGATGATGACCTTCAGTCATTTCAAGAAATAGTTGTTAAGGATATTAAGAATCATTACTGCTCATCTGATGAGAAGTCTATTCTTAAAAACAACCTTGATTTATGGCTTTTTTGTTTGCGGAATATCCGTAAAGAAGTAGAGCTAAAACTATCTCATCGTAAGATAAACATTCGTGCTGATATTCATAGAATGCACGAAGATGGAATACCTCAGTCTGAAATAGATCTATTTTATATTGAGGCTCAAAAGTCCAGAAATAGTATTAAAAAGTTTTTGACTGCTGTTGAGCGCAAAACACTTTATGTAAAACTATTGATAGATGAAGACGATAAGAACTGACTATGCTAGAAAAGCGTCTATACTATCCACTTTCAGATTTACATAATATTGACGCTACTCTAGACGAGTCTGATTCATACTATTTTCTTCAGTCATATATTCAAGAAAATTATTTACACTACAGGTATTCTTATCCAGATATTTATACTCTGGAAGAGATCAGTAATATGATAAATAACTTTTCTTTATTTTTCTCTAAAATCAAAGATGTATCTGGAAATTCATTTTCTAGTCCAGTTCCAATAAATGTTTTCAGATTTATGTTATTGGAAGATATGTCTTTTTCTTCTTATTATACTATAAAAAGAAAACCTGGATATGTTGTAGAAGGAGCTTACTGGTCTAACGGCATGTTTTATTCCGTTAGAGAAGACAAGCCTACTGACTTTGAAACATACCAAATAGTTCTTTATCTAGATTCTCTTACTAAAACTCTTCATAATTATCCATAGGATTTTATGTCTATACATTCTCATTTTTATAGAGACAGTTCTTTTATCAATCATATTTCTTGGGATTCAGATTTTTTAAATCTTGCAGTCAGATTTGCAAGCGGTACCGTTTGGATATATTACGGCGTCCCCCAAGAAATATATAAATCTTTAATTACTGCAAAATCTGTTGGAGCTTATTTTAATAAAAACGTTAGAGATAATTACCCTTCTGAGAGATATTCTTATTCTAGCGAGGTGAATAATCTTGTCGAAGAAAAGAAAGACTCATAAGGTAAAATCTCATAAAAAGTCTCACAAAAATTCTGATACTAAGTATATTTATCAAACACTATATGCCTCTCCTGAAGAGGTTCATAGTCTTGCATTAGAAATTTTTGGATCTTCTTATTATGTAGATTACGAAACATTGTCGTCTTCCTAGAACTCTATGCTATAATTATTTGACAACATTATAGTACTAGGAGACACAATGACTAGAGTAACAAAGAATGCTTCCAGAGCCTCTTCAAAGAAGATTGCCTCTGCTCCCAGAAGATCTAATAAAAAAGACTTTTCTAAGACTTTTACTCATAAAGCTAAAATTTATCATATAGTTTGGCGCGATGCTTATTCTGAAGTTGATGAATGGCATGATTTTGATTCAGTAGACACTAATGATTATCTTTGTGAGACTGTTGGTTATTTGATAGAAAATAACGGAAAAGATAATTATTATACTATTGCCTCTACTATGACTCAGGATGATTTCTTTTCTTGTGTCATAAACATACCAAAAGCTATGGTTATTTCAAAGAAAAGACTTTTAATAAAATAATCTTTTCTTTTAAAGGGGTCTTTTTTTTATGGAAGAACATTTAACCTGTTCTGTATGTGAAAAATCTTGGACTAGAACTAAAGCTAGAGGAAGAAAACCTTTAGTTTGTCCTACCTGTCTTTCTTCTGGAACGACTTTTATTCCACGTTCTATTTCTAATTCTGATTCTAAAACTGAAACTAAAACTACTGAACCTTCTAAACCAACTGATCTTTCAGTTTCTAAAGTTCATAGTATGATGCATCCTAGACCAGTTAATTATCAGGATATGTTAGAGTCCACTAAAAAGGGCTCTAAGTGGAAATGTCCAGGATGTGGTTCTATTCTCACTATGCTAGTTGGAATTACCGACACTCCAACCCATAGATGTACTCCAAATACTGTTACCGTTAAAATTATGGAAAGAATATCTTAAATATGGATTCTATCAGAATAAAGAAGAATTCTTTAACTCATGACATTTTAATGATATCTAAGGTTCATTCATCAAAAATAGATATTAGTCATCTTAAAGTTATTAATGACTCTAAATTTAAAGATGCTAACAAAATTAATACATCTCTTATGTATTTAAATTTGCATAACTTAATTACTCTTTATGATGACAATACTTGGATTATTACACCTTTAGGTAAAATGTATTTATACCAAATAGTTCAGAGAAATCCACAGACAACATCATCTTAAGAGGGGACATGAAAGATACCTTTTCTACTAGATTTAAATTATTTTTGAAAAAGGTTCTTTCTTCAATTAAAGAATTTCAGCAAATTTTAAAGCTTTGCGAAATGATTGTGTCTCTCGTTATATTTTATATTACTCGTAAAAAAGTTTCGTTTGTTTAATCTTATTCCGAGATAGCTCAGTTGGCAGAGCAGCTGACTGTTAATCAGCGGGTCGCAGGTTCGAGCCCTGCTCTCGGAGCTTATAGGAGGTTTTTATGGGAATGGATGTTTACGGTTCTAAACCGAAAACACAAAAAGGTGAATACTTTAGAAATAATGTTTGGTTTTGGCATCCTTTGTGGGATTACTGCGAAACTGTCTCTCCAGAAATCACTTCTAAAGTACAAGATGCCCATTCTAATTCTGGAGACGGACTTGACGCTCTAGATTCTAGAACTCTTGGTTTTGCTATAAAAAAATCTATTGAAGACGGAACCGCTGAAAAGTATGTTTCTGACTACTATGATAATATTTCTAATCTCCCAAAGCGTGTTTGTACTTGCTGTACTCCAGATGTAAACACTGGTCTTGAGCAGCAGCTTTCTAGTATTTTATCTGCTATGTTCAGCTATGATAAATATGGAGATATTCCATTTCCAAAAACAGAGCAAACTCCTCCAAATCCAGACTGTAAAATTTGCAATGGTTCTGGGGAACTCCCCAACTATGCCTCCTCTTATCATATTACCATAGAGAATATATCTTCTTTTTCTGATTTTCTTATTGACTGCGGCGGTTTTCAAATATGGTAAAGCACCCTGTTTGTCCTCGTTGTTTAGGTTATATTCCTAGCAATATTTTTGCCGGTGAATATCCTGGAGCCATTTCTAGGGTAGATAATAAAACTGAAATATGCTCAGATTG
>Ga0129333_10006240_pt1 | contig 11283 bp, 8 predicted proteins | sample CPB6_08_DNA_FD_94474 | JGI IMG/M metagenome (GOLD analysis project Ga0129333, IMG submission 94474) | Freshwater to marine salinity gradient microbial communities from Chesapeake Bay, USA - CPBay_Sum_0.6_0.8_DNA | ecosystem: Environmental > Aquatic > Marine > Coastal | place: USA: Chesapeake Bay...
CTTACTGTTCAAATCACAGAGTTGGGTCGTGAATTAGATTTCGATAATCTTTCTCGCGGCGAACGCAATAGATTGATCTTAGGTCTATCGTTTGCGTTCCGTGATGTATGGGAAAGCCTATACAGCCCTATCAATACACTATTCATCGATGAATTGATTGATAGTGGCATGGATAGCATGGGTGTCGAGAACAGTATGGCTATCTTGAAAGACATGAGCCGTAATAGAAATAAATCTGTTTGGCTAGTGTCACATCGTGAAGAACTTGCTGGTCGAGTACCTAGCGTACTCAAGGTCGTCAAAGAAAACGGCTTTACAACATATAATACAAGTCACGACCTAGTATGAGTTTAGCACTTTGGCATTGGCACATCGAGGTAAGCAGCAAGTGTACTCTACGCTGTCCTCGTTGCGCACGTACCGAAGTACCTGATACACTTATCAATACAGAATTAGATTTAGGATTCTTTAAAAAGAATTTTACGGCTGAGTTTGTAAGTCGTCATGTAGAGAAGATAACGTTTTGCGGAGATGACGGTGATCCTATCTATGCGCACGATCTAGTACCCATCATCAGGTATCTCAAATCATTCAAAGATATAGCCATAGTCATCGTGACTAATGGAAGTTATAAAAAATTAGAATGGTGGCTAGAATTAGCAAATGTATTGACTGAAGTTGACCATGTGCATTTCAGTTTAGATGGCTGGGATCAAGCCAGTAACGAACAATATCGTGTGAATAGCGATTGGGATAGTATCATAGAAGGTGTCAAAACTTTACGTGAGCATAGTAAATGTTATATGACTTGGGACATGATAGGTTTCCGATTCAACGAAAACAAACTTGAGTTGATGAAACGCATGGCTAAAGATTTAGGTTTCGATCAGTTTCAATTAACGCGCAGCACAAAGTTCGGCAGCAAATATGATCATTATGGTATAGATGACATGCTTGAGCCAACACGTAAAGACTTAATCAGTAGCACACATCGGTTTGAAAGACGTATATGGAATCTATCAGGGAGAACGTTACGTGAACGATATACCGAAACGAATGAAACATTATTCAACAACATCAAAGTCATAGGTGATATCAAGCCTATATGTCATATAGGCAATAAAGGTTTGTTCATCAACAGTCGAGGTGAGTTCTATCCATGCTGTTGGGTGGCTAACCGATACAGCCATAATACGCAGTGGGCTGATCTAGGTAAGAAATATAACTTACACAATACACCATTGGCTGAGGTAGTCGCAGATAAATTCTGGGATAACGACTTTGTTACAAACAGTTACGAATGTAGCACTAAATGTAGTGTAAATGTAGTAAATAAAAATTACGCCACAGAGTGGTGAGGACATACATATTAACATGCCTAATCCACAGAAACAAAAAGGAAACAGTTTTGAGCGTGAGGTCGCGATACACCTCAGTAAACTCTACAACGAGAGTTTTATCCGCGCTCCCGGTTCCGGTGCGTATGTTGGTGGAAAGAACCAAAAACGCACTCAAATACTACACGAAGGGCAGATTCGTAGTTTCAAGGGAGATATCGTACCCGGGCAGAGTTTCAGTAAAATGAACGCAGAATGCAAGAGTTATGCTGATTTTCCATTTCATCAAGTGCTTGCAGGTGAATGCAAGACATTAGATGGTTGGATAGATCAGATGATGGCTGTTGCCGCTCCTGATGATTTAAACATCTTATTCATGAAGTTTAATCGTAAGGGTAAATTTGTTTGTGTTCAGTCTGGAATAACTTGGGTAACCGATCATTTCTTATATTATTCATCAAAGGCATATAAAGATTGGCTCATAATCGAATGGGATAATTTTTTCAAACTCAACAAAGAACTACTCAAAGCATATTGTTCAGGCTCAACCGAGACCACCTCAAACATCATCAACTTAGATACTTCTGCCTCAATTTTACCTAATTTAACACAACTTTAAACAATTCGTTTGGTCGAGGCACCTCGACCCTCCTTGAGGAAGCGTGAAATATCGCCGACGGATCTGGAGTAAGCGTAGAATAACATCTACGGAAAACCGAGAGGGCAATCGACAGGTTTGCGAACCCTCAATGAGTCTGTGATTCACTTTGTCTTGCGATCATAGAACATGCGTTGCCGAGATATGTAACAGTATCTCACTACAGTCCCATAAACTTTACAGGGCAACCGGTAGCAATGCACAGCGAACGGGCTAGTGCGTTGGGGAATAGACAACATGGGTGATAGGGCATGGCAATGTCTTTACCAATGGTAGTGCTGAATAGCACTACCATGGACTCTAAGGCGGCAATATAAATCCGATATAAAAAAATTAGAAATAAGTCTGAGCGATAGCGAAGACTTAGACAAACGAAGTTTGTCTTCCCAAACAAAGATTAGAAGTAAGGCAATTGAGATTTCTTGGTAGTCTCTAGATGTTCGTCAGCCATTTCATTGATTAATTCTCTTTCTGCGGCCGACATATTAAGGACATCTTCATAGGTTGCCCCGCCCCTAGTATACCAAGACATGGATAAGGCGGCTTTGCGTATGCCCCTTATATCTGTTTCAAATTGATCGATTAACTTCTGTACCGCCTCAGGGCCAGCCGTAAGAAGTCTTATCCGAAAAAATCTGCGGGATTTATAGTGTATGGTTGCTTGTACTCATTACCACAATTGGTGCATTTGATTTCTAGTGGTTTGAGTTCAGTCGTTGCTTTCAACTGTGCGTTGTGATCTCTGATAGCAACATATAGGCTACCATCGCAATTGCGCAAGAAATCCATGATGAAATCTTTATTATCTACTCTAGTATCCGGTGTTTCAATGTATTCTACTGTTCTAGCAAGAATAGACATGGTAAGTTCAGTTACAGCCTTCAATGCTTCTTGTGTTTTTTTTGTTCGCTCTTCTTCATTTTCAATGGAGTCTAAATCTCCAAATGTTTTTTGAATTTGAAACTGTGCGTTGGCTGCTTCATTCATTTCTTTATAACTCAATGGTCTAAACTTGATTTTTAGATCATTGACTTCTAGTACAGATTCATAGTCGCCGTACTTTAAACTTGCTAATATGGCAATTAGATTGATACCGTAACGTGCATCATTATTACATGCTGGACATACTGTATCGATATCTAAGTTGTTCTGGCCACCGGCTGCACGAATTGCGATCAGTACAGCATCCAAGTCATTACTGTTGATCTGCCATGGATTTTTGATGTTAGGCACACAACTTTTGATCAATTCAACCAATGCAGTACCGTTAAACAATGCGTCAGGGGTGCGCATAGTGATCTCATCGATAGCAGTCATGGGATATACAGGCAGTTCACCGCTTTCCGGCATTTCTAACACGCCTTCAGGATAATTTTTACCCTGGCTAGGCAACTTGAAATATACCGCTGGTCTACGGAAAAACTGCTTTAGTGGATTGTTTTGCATGTGTGAGCCTCATTAAAATATTGGGTTTTTCCCAACTATAAATATACTATATTTATAGGTACAAAATATCCATAAAAATAAACCATGACACCTGACGAACAAGCCGCCCAATTAGAAGAGATGATGGATAACCTGCGTAGAACGATGGATTCGGTCAACGCGGGTATGTCCAATATGGCTACTGGTATGACCAAAGTAGCCAAAGCAATGGGTGTTGAAGATAGCGAACTAAAGAAATTAAGCGAAAGTTTAAGAAGAACTGGTGAGGCAGCAGAAGACGAGACTGAAGCAGAGAAGGCTCTGACTAGAGCAAAAGAGATCGCTAAAGCTAGACAAGACGCATATAATCAAGCATTAAAAGACGGTCAAGCCGCTATGGGCTCTTTTGCCGGAGCGGTATTAGATAATAATGTCAAACTCACTAATTATAGCCAAGCAGTTAGTAAAGCCGGTGATGCTGCGTTTGAGTTTGGTAAAAGTCTAGGACCATTAGGAGCGATCATAGGCGCTGTAGTAAAAGGCGCAACTATGCTTGCAGAGGCTCAGTTAAAACAAACTGAGAATCTATTAAACGCTAAAGATGAATTAAACAAGTTCGGTGGCGCCGGCGCACACACTACTGAATCTATCAGAAAGATGGCCCGTGAGGCTGATCTAAACTCTGAGACATTAGGACGCATGATCAAGCCTATGAAAGAAATGGGCTCAAGCATCATGGTCTTGGGTAATAACGCAGGTGCAGCACAGAAAGAATTCGGTAAATTAATACAGGCTACTGCTGATGAAAGAGCGCAGTTCCAGCGTCTAGGTATCTCGCAAGAAGAGATGATCAAGGGAACTGCTGACTATTTGCAATTGCAGGGTATGTCAGGTAGATTTACTAAGAGTGAATTACAAGATAGAGAAAAATTAAGAAAAGCAAGCCAAGACTATCAACTCAACTTGATGGATCTTGCAGCATTAACTGGTAAAGACGTTGCTCAATTAAAAGAAAAACAAAAAGAGATGGCGTTAGACAATCAGTTAATGATTGATAACCTACAAAAAAATCGTAAAGCAGCAAAACTTGAAGAAGAAGCAAAAGCCGCAGAGTTAGCAGGTAACAAAGAAAGAGCCGCAGAACTAAACAAACAAGCGCAACAACTTAAAGATGAAGTTAAAAATCGCGGCGCGATACTTGACAATCTAGCAGACGCTCCTGAAGCGTTAAAGAAAGGTATCAAAGAGATAATGGCGACCGGATCATTGTCCGGTGAAAATGCTAGAGTTCTTGCTAAGATGGGCATGACTGGTGAAGCAGAAAGACTAGCCAAAGCCATCAAGTCAGGTGCTATGACAAGTGAGCAAGCAGCACTTGAAGCAGCAAAAGCAAAAGACAAGTATAATCAACAATATGGTAACATGATAGACACTATGGGTGACTCGCTAAAACATAGCGATGAACTCAGAAAAAACATGAGTGTCAATACCGAGAGTTTGTCTAACGCTATCGAAAACTCTGGTAGAAATATTGAAAAAGAAACAAAAGAACAGCAACAAAGACGTAAAGACGCACAAAAACCTGGACAAGATAGAGCATCAGATGCGCAAGCATTAGCGCAAGAAGCCACTATACAAGCCACTGGTAAGATGGATGATCTTGTCGCAGCAACTAATCCATTAATAGGTGAGTTTGGACTATTGAAGGCTGCATCAGTAGCACTCACAGCAGCAGCCGGAGCAGCAGCAATAGCGTTGGGTGTATTGGGTGCTAAGAATGCTCTAGGTGGATTGCTAGGTAAAGTAGGTGGAGCAGCGGGTGCATCGGGAGCCACTGGAGCCGCAGGCGCAGGATTAAGAGGCGCGTTAGGTACCGCAGGTAAAGTAGTAGGTAAATTAGCAGCACCTTTAGCAGTTGGTGTTGCAGCATATCAAGGTTATAGCGATTATCAAGAAGCAAAACGTAAAGAAAAAGCAGGTGAGATATCTGCTGAAGAGGCTAAGAAAGAAAAAGGCAAAGCAGTAGGTGGTGCTACTGGTCAAGCAGCAGGCGGTGTTGCCGGCGCCGTGATCGGTCAGATGTTGATACCTATACCGGGTGTGGGTGCTGCTATAGGCGGCATGGTAGGTAGTTGGTTAGGTGGAAAAGCGGGTGGATGGTTAGGCGGTAAGGCAGCAGGTGCTACGACTACGACTCCTGCAGGACAACAACCACCAGGACAACCCTCTACACCGGCAACACCTGAACAGAAACCGCCAGCAACTGCGCCGGCAGAAGATAAAAAACCGCCGGCAACAACACCTCCTTCTGATAAGAAAACACCTAAACCAGAAGATAAGGCAAAACAAGTAGAGACAAAGACCGCGACTGAAACAATGAATGATTCATTGGCAACAGTCTCAAGACAATTAGGTCTTAATACCGGCGCATTAGGTCAAAACACATCGGCACTACGTCAAACAAATGAACACTTGAAGAAATATAATGATTTCGCTACATCACAAATGGAGGCATTAGATCCAGATGCATTAGCAGAATCGCTTGAAGATTCAGTAGGTGGTATAGGATCAACGATTAAGACTGCAATGAGTTCAGCATTGGGTTCATTAGGATCAACTACTGGTGCAGCAGTAGGTGGTGCAGCACTTAAACCACAAATGCAGAAAGTATCAATGGGTGGCGGGGGACAGGGTCAACCATTTAGCGAAGCAGAGATTGAAAAGTTAGAAAAGATATTAGACATGGCTGAAAAGTCCGGTAATAAATCGGCAGTCAGCATGATACGTACTAAAATCAGTAACATGAAATCGCAAAATGCGATGGCATCTAAAAATGCCGGCGCAGATAAAGAAAAACTAATAACTGGTTTAGATTACGATTCGTTAAAAGATTATGTAACAAAACAAGGAAAACAGACACAAGAGCCTACTATCACAAAGATGACTATGGCTCAAGTGAGAGCAGCTATAGGTGGAGGAGGTATCTCGTCAGCGGTTCCTCCCGGAACTATACCATCTGTAGGTCAGATTCCTAGAATACCTGAACCACAATTAGGTAATGTGATCCCAAGTACGGGATCAATGATGAAAACATCTGCCGGTGGGTCAATGCCTACTATACCGCCTGAAAAGAAGGCTGATGTAAAAGCACCACCTAGACAAGCAGAGCCTGCAGGCGGAGGGCAGTCAAAAGCAATAGCATCTGCATTGCCTACTACTAGCGCAGCAGATTCAGGTTCAAAAACCCCTGCAGGTCCTAAACCAGATCCGTCACAGTTGACAGCAGCCGCAGGAAAACCGGCGGCTGGATCACCAGAACCTAGCGGAGAACAGGCAAAAGGACCACCGGGCGGCAAATTCAAAGATAAAGAAGAATTCGTGAATATCATGATGCCTTGGGCAGAGTATGCTTCTAAACAATTAGGAGCACCTGCGTTGGGTATCTTAGGACAATGGGCCGGCGAGTCCGGAGCAGGTAAAAATCTACCTGCTGACTTTAACTATGCAGGCATCAAAGCAGGAAGCAAATTTCAAAAAGGTGATTATGTCTTAACAGAAGAAAGATATAATCAAAAGCAATTAGATAGAGCGATGAAGTCAGGTGAATCATTAGCCGGAGTCATCGATGATCCTAATGATACTATTAAAAAGAAAGGTCGAGATGTCACTATCGATCAATGGTATGGTTCCGGAGCATATCAAAAAGCAGTCAACGATGGATTAAATTGGGTACAAGTAAAATCTTACTTTGCTAAATTCAACGATTTAAAAGACTTCACAGATAGTTATATTGGTTTCTTAAAAAATCCTAGATATGCTGAAGCATTGAAAGCAGGCAGCGCAGAAGAATTCGGATATGCAGTCGCTAAAGCAGGATATGCTACTGCAAGCGCAGACAAATATGCTAGCAAAGTAGGAAGTTTTGCTAAAAGCATAAGTGCAGCCAAAGGTGGTTTAGTATCAGGACCTAAGACAGGCTTCCCCGCAACACTACACGGCAATGAAATCATTGTTCCGTTAGACCCGAATAGCATACTTGCTGATTTAGGTAAGAAATCAAAACAAGAAGTTCAAAGCGACATGAAGACCGTGACATCTGCGAGACAAGAAACTAGAGATGATACAGGTAAAGAATTGGTCGCTGTGAACACACAAATGATGGAAATGCTAGCAAGCAAGTTAGATACCATGATTAATAAATTGGATACAAGCAACAATACTCAAAGCAAGTTATTGAAGTACAGTCAGGCTTGATACTAAATACTCTATAATCCTATGCCATACTTAAAAAAGTTCTTGAACAAATCGGGCATAACAAGCCCAATCAGCGGTATCAATAGCAATGCCGGGTCATGGAACGCCAGCGTAGGTAATAGTGGCCCGGGTCAGAGTGCTGACTGGAGTTATAGAAACTACATGAGTAGACTCCCAGAAGTCTACACAGGCCATCCTAACAGAATTGAGCGTTACAATCAATATGAGATGATGGACGTTGATGCAGAAATCAACGCATGTTTAGACATCATATCAGAATTCAGCACACAGAAAAACGAACACAATCAGACACCATTTAATATATCATTCAAAGATGATCCAACACCGCATGAAGTGAATATCATTAAGCAACAACTTCAGCAATGGTGTAAACTAAACGAATTTGATAATAGACTTTTCAAAATATTCCGTAACGTTGTAAAATACGGAGATCAAGTATTTGTACGTGATCCAGAAAACTTTAAGTTGTATTGGGTCGATATGGTCAAGGTAATTAAAGTCATCGTTAACGAAAGTGAAGGCAAGAAACCTGAACAGTATGTTATCAAAGACTTGAACATTAACTTGCAAAATTTGTCAGTAGCGCAGAAAACTAATACTGATTTTGCTGCGAACCCAGCGACTGGTCTAGGTGGTACAGGTGGTGGCACTAATACACCTTATACTGTTCCTGCTATGCCATACAATACATCAGGTAGCCGCTTTACATTGGGTCAGAGCGAAGCCGCTATCGATGCGAAACACATTGTTCACTTAAGTCTGACTGAAGGTTTAGATCGCTTTTGGCCGTTTGGACAAAGCATATTAGAAAATATCTTTAAAGTCTATAAGCAAAAAGAATTGCTTGAAGATGCTGTTCTGATCTATCGTGTGCAACGCGCCCCAGAACGTAGATTGTTTAAGATTGACGTAGGTAATATGCCAAGTCATATGGCTATGGCGTTCGTAGAACGTATCAAAAACGAGATACACCAGCGTAGAATTCCATCAGTATATGGTGGCCAATCAATCGTAGATGCTACATATAATCCATTGTCGATGAACGAAGATTATTTCTTCCCAGTCACCGCTGATGGTCGCGGGTCTAGTGTAGAAGTCATGCCTGGCGGTCAGAATCTAGGTGAGATTGATGACCTTCGTTATTTCAACAACAGATTGGCACGTGGACTACGTGTACCAAGTAGTTATCTACCAACAGGTCCAGATGATAGTGACAGACCATTAAGCGATGGTCGTGTTGGTACAGCATTGATACAAGAATATCGTTTCAATCAATACTGTGAAAGATTGCAGAATTATATGAGTAAGACTCTTGATGAAGAATTTAAGTTATTCTTGCGTTGGAGAGGATTCAATATTGATAGCGGATTGTTCACACTAGAATTTAATCCACCGCAGAACTTTGCAGCATATCGTCAAAGCGAATTAGATACAGCAAGAGTAAGCACGTTCCAAGCAATGGAAGCGTTCCCATATATGAGTAAGCGTTTTGCTATGGAGCGTTTCTTAGGATTGACAGAAGAAGAGATCACGAAGAACGAACAGATGTGGCGCGAAGAAAATGGTAAAGAACCTCTCGACGAGCCTAAGGGCAGCGATCTACGAAGCGTGGGTGTGAGCGTAAGCGATGTTGAAACTGATGAGCAGACAGGCGAAGAGATGGCAGCTCCACCTGAAGAGGCAGGTGGACCAGAAGTAGCAGGACCCGTGAGTGCGGCACCTGCAGGCGGCGCGCCAGCCGGAGCAGAAGCACCGGCTACACCAGGCAGTCCACCAGCATAACATGGACTTCATAAAGTACCTGTGCTTACAGGTCTCTCAAAAACTTTCAGGTCCCGTTTGGATTTTGGGTCATTTACACTTCAGCATCAATCATAAATTTCATGAATCTTGGCATATCTTGCTAGGATCTTTATTGATGACGTTGTTAGTTTTAATCGGAATATGGTTAGACTACACACAACAAAAAGTTAAAAGATAAATAATAGCATGAAACTCTTTGAAATGTATGACGCGCCTATAGAAGGTTATCAGGACGTAAGTCAAGATAACAGTAAGCCTGTATGGCGCACAAGTCGCAAAACTAAACTTACGCTAAAGCAAATACGTAAGTTGCGCAAGATGCTTGATGTCCGAAATTACGAGAAAAAAGAGCATCTTAAGAAAGTTCGTGAGCAGTACGGTGCTGCAAATCAGGCTCAACAAGAAGCCTCAGCATAACATTTTCACCGAAAAACTCCAAAAACGTAAAAAAATAGCACTTATTGAGTGCTTTTATTAACTACACACTAAATAATTCTACAAAGCCATTTCTAACCAGGAGACAGTATAATGGAAAACAAGAAATACGAACAGCTTATTGACCTCATTATCAATGAGCAAGAAGACAAAGCCCGCGAACTATTCCACGATATCGTGGTAGAAAAATCCCGTGAAATCTATGAGTCAATCATGGATGAAGAAATGATGGGTGAAGAGGGCGAGATGGTCGGCGAAGTCGGCGACCTAATGGACGAGATTTCAGCAGAAGAAGCAGGCGGCGTTGTTGAAGCAGAAAGCGAAGACGATGCAGACATCGATTTTGACGATGAAGCCGAAGAAGCAGGTGAAGAAGAGACTGACGATCTAGAGGCTGCTCACGATGATGAAGAAGCCCCAAAGACTGTTGATGAAGTAAAAGACAAATTTGAAGAATTGCTTGCTGACTTTGAGCGCATCTTAAGCGGTGACGAAGAAGAAGTTGAGATGGGTGCTGAAGAAGAAGTAATGGAAACTGAAGCAGACGAAGCTCTTGCAGAAGCAGTACAACTTCAGAAAGTATCAGTCACTCATGGCGACAATGGCTCATACACAAGGAGCCCAGCACTACATGAGCCAAAGATCAAGGCAGAAGGCGTAAAGCCAGTCAAGTTCTCAGGCGATAATGAAACTGTACCAACTGGTCCTAAGGGTCCATCAAATGAGTACAGCAAGAAAGAAGGTACTTTGATCGGTGATGTAGGTAATACACCTGGTCAAAAGAAGGGCCCGGCTCTTAAGGCAGCACCAAAACCCGTAACAAAGGATGGTTCAGCCGACAAGCACAGTCCGGTAGCCAAAGGCTAACTAACAGGTAACTTGGAGACAAATGGCTTTGTATCTCAAGGAGCACTTAACGTTCGATAGAGCGAACATGGTCGTTGAATCTGTTTCCGAACAGGGCAGCGATCTGAAGACCCTCTATATGAAGGGCATCTTCATTCAGGGTGGGGTAAAAAACGCAAATGAGCGTGTTTACCCCGTTTCTGAAATTGAGAACGCTGTAGATACGTTAAACAAGCAAATCCAAGAAGGTTACTCAGTATTGGGTGAAGTTGACCACCCAGATGATCTAAAGATTAACTTAGACCGCGTGAGCCATATGATCACAAGCATGTGGATGGATGGAGCAAACGGTTTCGGTAAACTAAAAATTCTACCAACTCCAATGGGTCAATTAGTAAGAACTATGTTGGAGAGTGGAGTGAAACTAGGCGTTTCAAGTCGTGGATCAGGTAATGTAAACGACATGGACGGCAAAGTGAGTGATTTTGAAATAATCACAGTTGA
>Ga0129333_10006241_pt1 | contig 11282 bp, 13 predicted proteins | sample CPB6_08_DNA_FD_94474 | JGI IMG/M metagenome (GOLD analysis project Ga0129333, IMG submission 94474) | Freshwater to marine salinity gradient microbial communities from Chesapeake Bay, USA - CPBay_Sum_0.6_0.8_DNA | ecosystem: Environmental > Aquatic > Marine > Coastal | place: USA: Chesapeake...
TCCTTGCCCAGCATTTCGCCCGAGGCGATGCGAAACAGCAGGGCGTAACCGATCTGGCCTGCGGCGCCGGTGACGGCGACGCGGACGGGCTTCTTGCTCATGGGAATCTCCAGACTGAGGATGGACGAAATCTGTGCGGATGCGGTGCATGCGGACCCGCTCGCCAACCACCGTCGGAGCCGGTCCTGAAAGCAGGCGCCCAAGGCGCCGGAAACCGTCCGAAAGTGTAGCCCTGAAACCGGGAAACCGTCAATTTGTCTTATGTCTTATATAAGATATGATGAGGAGATTGGCGCCCGCGCCGTCCGCCCGCTCAAGAGCAGGCCCGCACGCGCCGATCTTCCAAGCTGCGCATGGCCACCTCTTCTACCGCCCTGCCCCCCACCGACGATGCCGCGGCCGCCTTTGCCATGCCCGGCGCGCCGGCCTTCAGCCCGCTGTACCAGCAGATCAAGGGCCTGATCCTGCAAAGCCTGCAGTCCGGCGAGTGGCGCCCGGGCGAGTCGATTCCGAGCGAGATGGAACTGGCCGCGCGCTACCGCGTGAGCCAGGGCACGGTGCGCAAGGCGATCGACGAACTCGCCGCCGAGCACCTGCTGATCCGCCGCCAGGGCAAGGGCACCTTTGTGGCCACCCATGCCGAGCAGCAGGTGCAGTACCGCTTCCTGCGGCTGATGCCCGATGCCGGCGACCAGGACAACGAGGGCCCGGCGCAGCGCACCGTGCTCGAGTGCCGCCGCACACGCGCCAGCGCCGACATCGCGCGCGCCCTGGCCCTGCGCACCGGCGACGCGGTGCTGCATGTGCGCCGGGTGCTGGCCTTCGCCGGGGTGCCCACCATCCTGGAAGACCTGTGGCTGCCCGGGGCCGCCTTCCGCGGCCTGAGCGCCGAGCGCATGGCCACCTACCCGGGCCCGACCTACGCCATGTTCGAGGTGGAGTTCGGCGTGCGCATGGTGCGCGCCGAGGAGAAGATCCGCGCGGTGCTGCCCGATGCGCAGCAGGCCGCCCTGCTGTCGGTCACTGCGGCGACACCGCTGCTCAGCGTGGAGCGCGTGGCCTTCACCTACAGCGACGCACCGATGGAACTGCGGCGCGGGCTGTACCGGACCGATACACACCACTACCGCAACGCACTGTCATGAAAACTGCAATCCGCACGTCAGCTTGCTGCGTTGCAATAGAATTTTCGATGACCTGAAGTCCAGGAACGCTCAGAAGAAAGCAGTCCCCATGACCGATCTCGCCAAGAAGCGGCCCGAGTTCCGCAACATCAACGCACTCAGCGACCTCCCCAGCTACCGACTTCCCGCCGCAGGCATCGTGTCCATCCTGCACCGCATCAGCGGCGCGCTGATGTTCCTGCTGATGCCCTTCATCATCTGGATGTTCGACAAGTCGGTGTCCTCCGAGGTGTCGTTCGCCAAGTTCCGCGCCGCCTTCAATGTGGGCCTGGGCTTCGTGCCGGGCTGGTTCCTCAAGCTGGTGGCGCTGGCGCTGATCTGGGCCTACCTGCACCACTTCTGTGCCGGCATGCGCCACCTGTGGATGGACGTGAGCCACAGCGCCGCCAGCAAGGAGTTCGGCCGCCGCTCGGCCGTCGCCACGCTGGCCATCAGCGTCGCGCTGACGGTGGTGCTGGGCGCCAAGCTGTTCGGCCTGTACTGATTCAAACCTCCGGAAGTACCGACATGGCAGTCAACTACGGTTCCAAGCGCATCGTGACCGGTGCGCACTACGGCCTGCGCGACTGGCTCAGCCAGCGCGTCACCGCCGCCCTGATGGCGCTGTTCACCCTGGTGGTGCTGGCGCAGGTCATCTTCACCAGCGGCCCGGTGGGCTACGACCAGTGGGCCGGCATCTTCGCCAGCCAGTGGATGAAGGTGCTCACCTTCGCGGTCATCGTCGCCTTGCTGTGGCATGTGTGGGTGGGCGTGCGCGACATCTGGATGGACTACATCAAGCCGCTGGGCCTGCGCCTGGCACTGCAGATCTTCACCATCGTCTGGCTCACCGGCTGTGCCGGCTGGGCCATCCAAGTCCTCTGGAGGCTGTAAACCATGACTTTTTCGAAGAGCGACATCGCCACGCGCAAGTTCGACGTGGTCATCGTCGGCGCCGGCGGCTCGGGCATGCGCGCGTCGCTGCAACTCTCGCGCGCCGGCCTGAACGTGGCGGTGCTGTCCAAGGTGTTTCCGACCCGCTCGCACACGGTGGCGGCGCAAGGCGGCATCGGCGCGAGCCTGGGCAACATGTCCGAGGACAACTGGCACTACCACTTCTACGACACGGTCAAGGGGTCGGACTGGCTGGGCGACCAGGACGCGATCGAATTCATGTGCCGCGAAGCACCCAAGGTGGTGTACGACCTCGAGCACATGGGCATGCCGTTCGACCGCAACCCCGACGGCACCATCTACCAGCGCCCGTTCGGCGGCCACACCGCCAACTACGGCGAAAAGCCGGTGCAGCGCGCGTGCGCCGCGGCCGACCGCACCGGCCACGCGATGCTGCACACGCTGTACCAGCAAAACGTCAAGGCCAAGACCAGCTTTTTCGTCGAGTGGATGGCGCTCGACCTGATCCGCGACGCCGAAGGCGACGTGGTGGGCGTGACCGCGCTCGAGATGGAAACCGGCGACCTGCACATCCTGCACGCACGCACCGTGCTGCTGGCCACCGGCGGCGCAGGCCGCATCTTTGCGGCCTCCACCAACGCCTTCATCAACACCGGCGACGGCCTGGGCATGGCCGCACGCGCAGGCATTCCGCTGGAAGACATGGAGTTCTGGCAGTTCCACCCGACCGGCGTGGCCGGCGCGGGCGTGCTGCTGACCGAAGGCTGCCGCGGCGAAGGCGCGATCCTGCTCAACAGCAACGGCGAGCGCTTCATGGAGCGCTACGCACCCACCCTGAAAGACCTGGCGCCGCGCGACTTCGTCTCGCGCTCGATGGACCAGGAAATCAAGGAAGGCCGCGGCTGCGGCCCGAACAAGGACTACGTGCTGCTCAAGCTTGACCACCTGGGCGCAGAGACCATCCACAAGCGCCTGCCCTCGGTGTACGAGATCGGCGTGAACTTCGCCAACGTCGACATCACCAAGGAGCCGATCCCGGTGGTGCCCACCATCCACTACCAGATGGGCGGCATCCCGACCAACGTGAACGGCCAGGTGGTGATCCAGACCGCCAGCAGCCACAACGCGGTGGTCAACGGCCTGTACGCGGTGGGCGAATGCTCGTGCGTCAGCGTGCACGGCGCCAACCGCCTGGGCACCAACTCGCTGCTCGACCTGCTGGTGTTCGGCCGCGCCGCGGGCAACCACATCGTCGAGTTCACCGGCAAGACCAAGGCGCACAAGCCGCTGCCGGCCGATGCCGCCGACCTGACGCTCGAGCGCCTGAACCGCCTGGAGGCGGCCTCCAGCGGCGAATACGCGCAAGACGTGGCCAACGACATCCGCGCGGCAATGCAGCTGCACGCGGGCGTGTTCCGCACCCAGTCCAGCATGGACGAGGGCGTGAAGAAGATCGCCGCGCTGCGCGAGCGCACCAACGCCATCGGCCTGAAGGACACCTCCAAGGTGTTCAACACCGCGCGCATCGAGGCGCTGGAAGTCGAGAACCTGATCGAGTGCGCACAGGCTACGATGGAGTCGGCCGCCGCCCGCAAGGAATGCCGCGGCGCCCACACGGTGAGCGACTACGAGCGCCCGGCCGACGACCCGGTGGCGCCGCTCGGCCGCAACGACGCCGAGTGGATGAAGCACACCCTGTGGCACAGCAAGGACAACAGCCTGACCTACAAGCCGGTGAACCTCAAGCCGCTGACGGTCGAGTCGGTTCCCCCGAAGGTCCGCACCTTCTGAAGCACAGACACACACGCAGACCAGCAGTTCCGGAGTCACCATGCAGAAACGCACCTTCCAGATCTACCGCTACGACCCCGACAAGGACGCCAAGCCGTACATGCAGACGGTCCAGATCGAGCTCGACGGCAACGAGCGCATGCTGCTCGACGCGCTGATGAAGCTCAAGGCGCAGGACCCGACGCTGTCGTTCCGCCGCTCGTGCCGCGAAGGCGTGTGCGGGTCGGATGCGATGAACATCAACGGCAAGAACGGCCTGGCCTGCCTGACCAACATGCGCACGCTGAAGGACCCGATCGTCCTCAAGCCGCTGCCCGGCCTGCCGGTCATCCGCGACCTGATCGTGGACATGACGCAGTTCTTCAAGCAGTACCACAGCATCAAGCCGTACCTGGTGAACGACACCATCCCGCCCGAGAAGGAGCGCCTGCAAAGCCCCGAAGAGCGCGAAGAGCTCAACGGCCTGTACGAGTGCATCCTGTGCGCGAGCTGCAGCACCAGCTGCCCGAGCTTCTGGTGGAACCCCGACAAGTTCGTTGGCCCGGCCGGCCTGCTGCAGGCCTATCGCTTCATCGCCGACAGCCGCGACCAGGCCACCAGCGACCGGCTGGACAACCTGGAAGACCCGTACCGCCTGTTCCGCTGCCACACCATCATGAACTGCGTGGATGTGTGCCCCAAGGGCCTGAACCCGACCAAGGCGATCGGCAAGATCAAGGAACTGATGGTGCGTCGCGCCGTCTGACGCGACTGCCCGTTGCCCTGCGCCCCGAAAGATGGACACCGTGACCGAGCCCGAGCTGCAGCGCGACTTGGGTGCGCTGCTCGACGAGCGTGCGCTCAGCAAGCTCCGGTGGCGCTGCCGCCGCGGCCTGCTCGAAAACGACCTGTTCATCGAGCGCTTTTTTGCAGGGCACGAATCCACCCTGACCGTGGGCCAGGCGCAGGGCCTGCAGGCGCTGATGGACCTGGCTGACAACGACCTGCTGGACCTGCTGCTCAAGCGCAAGGAGCCGGCAGCCGATATCGACACGGCACAGGTGCGCGAAGTGCTGGGCATGCTGCGGGCCGCACGCTGAGGCGACGGCCCCGCTGGACACGAAGCCGATCAAGAAACCGGAAACCGAGGGAACCCCACCATGAAACTCTCCGACAACAAAGCCACCCTGTCGTTCTCCAACGGCGCGCCCAGCGTCGAGTTGCCCGTCTACAAGGGCAGCATCGGTCCGGACGTGATCGACATCCGCAAGCTGTACGCCCAGACGGGCATGTTCACCTACGACCCGGGCTTCCTGTCGACCGCGGCCACCCAGTCGGCCATCACCTACATCGACGGCGACAAGGGCGAGCTGCTGTACCGCGGCTACCCGATCGAGCAGCTGGCAATGCAGTGCGACTTCCTCGAGACCTGCCACCTGCTGCTGTACGGAGAGCTGCCCAACGCGACCCAGAAGACCAGCTTCACCAAGCTCGTGACCAACCACACCATGGTCAACGAGCAGATGCAGTTCTTCCTGCGCGGCTTTCGCCGCGACGCACACCCGATGGCCATCATGACCGGCCTGGTGGGCGCGCTGTCGGCCTTCTATCACGACAGCACCGACATCAACAATCCGCAGCACCGCGAGATTGCCGCGATCCGACTGATCGCCAAGATGCCGACGCTGGTGGCGATGGCCTACAAGTACAGCGTGGGCCAGCCCTACATGTACCCGAAGAACGCGCTGAGCTACGCGGGCAACTTCCTGCACATGATGTTTGCCACGCCGTGCGAGGAGTACAAGGTCAACCCGGTGCTCGAGCGCGCGCTCGACCGCATCTTCATCCTGCACGCCGACCACGAGCAAAACGCCTCCACCTCCACCGTGCGGCTGTGCGGCTCGTCGGGCACCAACCCGTTCGCGGCCATCGCCGCCGGCGTGGCCTGCCTGTGGGGCCCCGCCCACGGTGGCGCCAACGAGGCCTGCCTGAACATGCTGGAGGAGATCCAGGCCATGGGCGGCGTGGCCAAGGTCGGCGAGTTCATGAACCAGGTCAAGGACAAGAACTCGAGCGTGCGCCTGATGGGCTTTGGCCACCGCGTGTACAAGAACTACGACCCGCGCGCCAAGCTGATGCAGGAGACCTGCCGCGAGGTGCTTGGCGAGCTGGGCCTGGAGAACGACCCGCTGTTCAAGCTGGCGATGGCGCTGGAGAAGATCGCGCTGGAAGACGACTACTTCGTGCAGCGCAAGCTCTATCCGAACGTCGATTTCTACTCGGGCATCGTGCAGCGCGCCATCGGCATCCCGGTGTCGCTGTTCACCGCCATCTTTGCGCTGGCGCGCACGGTCGGCTGGATCGCGCAGCTCAACGAGATGATCGGCGACCCGGAGTACAAGATCGGCCGCCCGCGCCAGCTGTTCAGCGGCTCGCCGCGCCGCGACGTCAAGCCGATCGCCCAGCGCTGATTCCCTCAGCCACAGGCGCGCTGCTTGCGCTTCATCGCCTCGGCCGACGATCTGCGCCAGGCGCTGGCGCAGGCCGGTTGCCGCGCCCGCGCCGACGCGCCCTGCCGCTGCACGCTGGCGGCCTGCGACGGCTGGAGCAGCATCACCGAGGCGCGCTGGCCCGCCGCGCAGATGCAGCCGCTGGCCACCCTGCGCGACGCCGAACTAACCGAGCCCGGCTTTGCGGAATGGCACCCCGAGGGCACGCGCTACGACAGCCCCGATGCACCGGTGGCCGTGGGCTGGTTTCCGTACAACCGCTGCGACCTGCACCGCTGCAGCGACTGCGGCGCGGCGGTGATGCGCTACACCGAGTTCGGCGGCTACTACGTGGACCACCGCGCGCGGCGGGTGGACGCCGGTCTCGTGGACGACAGCGCGCCTGCCCCCGCAGCCTGACGGCACCGCAGTCCGGTGCAGGGCGCCGGTAGAATCCGCGCTCCCTTCCAGCAGCCGCCTTGCGCGGCCCCCGAGCACAAGCCATGGGACGCACCCTCTACGACAAGATCTGGGACGAGCATGTCGTCCACACCGAGGAGGACGGCACCTCCATCCTCTACATCGACCGGCATCTGGTCCATGAAGTGACCAGCCCGCAGGCCTTCGAAGGCATCCGCCAGGCCGGCCGCAAGGTCTGGCGCGTGAGCTCGATCGTCGCCACCGCCGACCACAACACCCCCACCACCGGCTGGGACCTCGGCTATGACGGCATCACCGACCCGATCAGCAAGGAGCAGGTGACCACGCTGGACAAGAACATCGCCGAGTTCGGTTCGGCGGCGTACTTCCCGTTCCTCTCCAAGCGCCAGGGCATCGTGCACGTGATCGGCCCCGAGCAGGGCGCGACGCTGCCGGGCATGACGGTGGTGTGCGGCGACAGCCACACCAGCACCCACGGCGCCTTCGGCGCGCTGGCGCACGGCATCGGCACCAGCGAGGTCGAGCATGTGATGGCCACGCAGACCCTGCTGGCCAAGAAGGCCAAGAACATGCTGGTCAAGGTGGAAGGCACCCTGGCGCGCGGCGTCACCGGCAAGGATGTGGTGCTGGCCATCATCGGCAAGATCGGCACCGCGGGCGGCACCGGCTACACCATCGAATTTGCCGGCTCGGCCATCCGCGGCCTGAGCATGGAAGGCCGCATGACGGTGTGCAACATGGCCATCGAGGCCGGTGCACGCGCTGGCCTGGTGGCGGTGGACGAGAAGACCATCGAGTACGTGCGCGGCCGCCCGCTGGCGCCCAGCGGCGCCGAGTGGGACCAGGCGGTGGCCTACTGGAAGACGCTGCATTCCGACCCGGATGCGAAGTTCGACACGGTGGTGGAGCTCAACGCCGCCGACATCGTGCCGCAGGTCACCTGGGGCACCTCGCCCGAGATGGTGCTGCCGGTCACCGCTGCGGTTCCCGACCCCGACCGCGAGAAGGACGCCACCAAGCGCGGCGCCATCGAGCGCGCGCTGACCTACATGGGCCTGGAGCCGGGCAAGCCGATCAACGACATCCATGTCGACAAGGTGTTCATCGGCTCGTGCACCAACAGCCGCATCGAGGACATGCGTGAGGCCGCTGCGGTGGTGAAGAAGCTCGGCCAGAAGGTCGCCAAGAACGTGAAGCTGGCGATGGTGGTGCCGGGCTCGGGCATCGTGAAGGAGCAGGCCGAGCGCGAAGGCCTGCACGAGATCTTCCGCGCTGCGGGCTTTGAGTGGCGCGAGCCCGGCTGCTCGATGTGCCTGGCGATGAATGCCGACCGGCTGGAGCCGGGCGAGCGCTGCGCGAGCACCAGCAACCGCAACTTCGAAGGGCGCCAGGGCGCCGGTGGCCGCACCCACCTGGTCAGCCCCGCGATGGCCGCAGCCGCTGCCATTCACGGCCACTTCGTGGACATCCGTCAGTTCGCCTGATTCACCGAGGACACACCATGCACAAGCTCATGACCCTGTGGCTCGCCTGCGCCGCCCTGCTGCTGGCGGGCTGCAACACCATGGAAGGCATCGGCAAGGACATCAAGAAGGGCGGCCAGGTCCTCGAAGACGCCGCAAAGAAAAAATGAACAAGTTCACCGTGCACAAGGGCCTGGTCGCGCCGATCGACCGCGAGAACGTCGACACCGACGCGATCATTCCCAAGCAGTTCCTCAAGTCGATCCGCAAGACGGGCTTTGGCCCCAACCTGTTCGACGAGTGGCGCTACCTCGACAAGGGTGAGCCGGGCGTGCCCGAGTCGCAGCGCAAGCCCAACCCCGACTTCGTGCTCAACCAGCCGCGCTACAAGGGCGCGAGCGTGCTGCTGGCGCGCAAGAACTTCGGCTGCGGCTCCAGCCGCGAGCATGCGCCGTGGGCGATAGAGCAGTACGGCTTTCGTGCGCTGATCGCACCCAGCTTTGCCGACATCTTCTTCAACAACTGCTTCAAGAACGGCCTGCTGCCGATTGTGCTGCCTGAAAGCACCGTGGCTACGCTGTTCGACGAGGTGGCCGCCTTCCCGGGCTACGAGCTTACGGTGGACCTGGAGCGCCAGGTGGTGGTCAAGGCCCAGGGCGAGGAAATCCCGTTCGAGGTGCAGCCCTTCCGCAAGTACTGCCTGGTCAACGGCTTTGACGACATCGGCCTGACGCTGCGCCAGAAGGACAAGATCGCCGCCTTTGAGGCGCAGCGCCTGGCACAAAAGCCCTGGCTGTCGCGCACGCTGGTCGGCTGACCCACGAAAAGATACGCATGAAAATCGCCATCCTCCCCGGTGACGGCATCGGCACCGAAATCGTTGCCGAAGCAGTCAAGGTGCTGCGCGCACTCGGCCTGAAGTTCGAATCCGAAACCGCACTGGTCGGCGGCGCCGCCTACGACGCGCACGGCCATCCACTGCCCGAGTCCACGCTCAAGCTCGCCAAGGAAGCCGACGCCATCCTGTTCGGCGCGGTGGGCGACTGGAAGTACGACAAGCTCGACCGGCCGCTGCGGCCCGAGCAGGCGATCCTGGGCCTGCGCAAGGCGCTCGGCCTGTTCGCCAACTTCCGCCCGGCCATCTGCTACGAGCAGCTGGTGGCGGCGTCCAGCCTCAAGCCCGAGCTGATCGCGGGCCTGGACATCCTGATCATCCGCGAGCTCACGGGCGACATCTACTTCGGCCAGCCGCGCGGTCGGCGCGTCGCCACCGACGGGCACTTCCCCGGTGCCGAAGAGGCGTTTGACACCATGCGCTACACGCGCCCGGAGATCGAGCGGATCGGCCATGTGGCCTTTCAGGCAGCGCGCAAGCGCAGCAAGAAGGTCACCAGCGTGGACAAGGCCAACGTGCTCGAGACCTTCCAGCTGTGGAAGGACGTGATGACCGAGCTGGGCAAGCAGTACCCCGACGTCGAGCTCGAGCACATGTACGTGGACAACGCCGCCATGCAGCTGGTGCGCGCGCCCAAGAAGTTCGACGTGGTCGTCACCGGCAACATGTTCGGCGACATCCTGAGCGACGAGGCCTCCATGCTGACCGGCTCGATCGGCATGCTGCCTTCGGCGTCGCTGAACGCGCAGAACCAGGGCCTGTACGAGCCCAGCCACGGCAGCGCGCCCGACATCGCGGGCAAGGGCGTGGCGAATCCGCTGGCCACCATCCTGAGCGCGGCGATGATGCTGCGCTTCAGCCTGAACCAGGCCGAGGCGGCCGACCGCATCGAAGCGGCGGTGAAGAAGGTGCTGTCGCAGGGCCTGCGCACGCCCGACATCTGGAGCGAAGGCACCACGAAGGTGGGCACGCGCGAGATGGGCGACGCGGTGGTCAAGGCGCTGGGCTGACCCGGCCGCCTGCCTGTCAGCCAGGCACAAGCATGGCTCGGATACAATTCGGGCCATGCGTGACGCCAGCCCCGTGATCGACACCGCCGCCTCCCAGGCCGGCGTGGCTGTGCGCGCCATCATCAAAACCACGACCACCAAGGGCTGACCCGCCCCGGTTCGTCGTGCGCCCTCCCCGGCCAGACGAGCCGGGCGGACAGGCCGGTCAGGCACTGTTTGAAAACGGAAAGGGCACAAGCAATGAGCAAGCTGGTAGGACTCGTCGGATGGCGCGGCATGGTCGGCTCCGTCCTCATGGACCGCATGGTCGCTGAGGGCGACTTCAACCCCATCGAGCCGGTCTTCTTCTCCACCTCGGCCGCCGGCGGCAAGGCGCCCGCCATGGCCAAGGCACACACCACGCTGCGCGACGCCAACGACGTGGCCGAGCTCGCCAAGTGCGACATCGTCATCACCTGCCAGGGCGGCGACTACACCAAGGAAGTCTTCCCCAAGCTGCGCGCCACCGGCTGGAGCGGCCACTGGATCGATGCGGCCTCGGCCCTGCGCATGGAAAAGGACGCGGTCATCATCCTCGACCCGGTCAACGACGACGTGATCCGCAAGTCGCTGGCCGCGGGCGGGCGCAACTGGATCGGCGGGAACTGCACCAACTCCATCCTGCTGATGGGCCTGGCTGGCCTGTTCAAGGCGGGCCTGGTGGAGTGGGTGTCGTCGATGACCTACCAGGCTGCGTCGGGCGGTGGTGCGAACCACATGCGCGAGCTGCTCAAGGGCATGGGCGTGGTGCATGCAGCAGCCGGCGCTGACCTGAACAACCCGGCCAGCGCCATCCTCGACATCGATCGCCGCGTGGCGCAGTCCATCCGCGAAGACGTGCCCACCGAATTCTTCGGCGCACCCTGGGCCGGCGGACTGATCCCTGGGATCGACGCGCGGCTGGACAACGGCCAGAGCAAGGAAGAGTGGAAGGGCCAGGCCGAGGTCAACAAGATCCTCGGCAACACGCAGATCATCCCGGTGGACGGCCTGTGCGTGCGCATCGGCGCGATGCGCTGCCACAGCCTGGCGTTGACCCTCAAGCTCAACAAGGACCTGCCCTTGTCCGAGATCGAGCAGATCATCCGCGGCAGCAA
>Ga0129333_10006242_pt1 | contig 11281 bp, 10 predicted proteins | sample CPB6_08_DNA_FD_94474 | JGI IMG/M metagenome (GOLD analysis project Ga0129333, IMG submission 94474) | Freshwater to marine salinity gradient microbial communities from Chesapeake Bay, USA - CPBay_Sum_0.6_0.8_DNA | ecosystem: Environmental > Aquatic > Marine > Coastal | place: USA: Chesapeake...
CATCCATTCCGTTCAACCATGAGCAGTTCCTTCTTCAAGAAGCGCCTCTCGCCGATCAAGCCTGGCGAACCGATCGACTACAAGGATGTCGATCTCCTCAAGAAGTTCATCACCGAGCGCGGCAAGATCCTGCCCCGTCGTCTGACTGGCCTCACCGCCAAGCAGCAGCGGGATCTCACCACTGCCGTGAAGCGCGCCCGCATCGTGGCGCTGCTGCCCTTCGTCAACCCCGAGGGCTGATCCCTGAGCTCCGCGTCTTTCCACTGCGGCGACCTGATCGGCGTTGAGGACAGCCGCGGAGCCCAGCTCGCGGTGGTTGAGGCGGTTCAAGGCAGCAAGCTGCGCCTTCGCCTCGGCTACGACTCCAAACCTGTGGTCCTGCCTCAGCGGCAGGCCCAATTGCTCGACCCTCTGCCCTCCGGCATCGACCCGCCGGCGCGGTTGGGGGTTTCGCCATGGCAGTTGACACCGGAGCGGGTCAGCGCAGCTGGGCCGAACCGACGTGAATGGGCCGCCGCCTGGTTGCTGCTGTTGGAAACCGGCGACCAGGTGACCCTGGCGGACTTCACGGATCTGGTCTGCGGTGGCAGCCAACCAGCCCAGCGGGCGGCCTGTTGGCTGGAGCTGATGGGCGACCAGCAATTGTTCCGCCTGCGTCAAGGCCTGATCAGCGCCCGTCCGCTGACGGACCTGAAACCGCTGCGGCGGGAGCGCCGCCGCCTGCAGTTGCAGCAGCAGCGGGAGCAGAGCTGGCTGGCGCTGCTGCGCGCACGCCGCCCCATCCATGCCCCGGATCTGCCCGAGGAGCAGCGCCAGCGCCTTGATCAACTCCAACAGCTGGCCAGCGGGCTGATCGAGATTGATGGGCTCGATCCAGGCCTGCGGCAAAGCCTCACCAGCCTGCACCTGGGCACTGATCGCGGTGATCTGCGCCACCTGTTGGCTGATCTCGGTCAGTGGGACGCCCACCGGCTCATCTCTCTGGAGGGCACCACCTGGAGCAGCGGCTTCAGTGCTGACCTCCAGGCGGAAGCGGAGCGTCTCCTGGCCCTGGTGGATCAGGAGCGACCCGGCGATGCTGATCGCCTCGATCTGTGTGCGCAGCACTGCGTGACGATCGACGATGAGGAGACCCGCGACATCGATGACGGCCTGGCCCTGGAGCGCCGTGACGACGGCAGCCTGCGGCTGTGGATCCACGTGGCCGATCCCGGCCGCCTGATCGAGCCCGGCTCACCGCTTGATCTGGAGGCGCGCCGTCGTGGCAGCAGCCTCTACCTGGCCGCCGGCACCCTGCCGATGTTCCCGGAGTCATTGGCCACTGGTCCGTTCAGCCTGCGCCAGGGCGTGCGCTCCGCCGCCTGGAGTTTCTGGGTGGATCTGGACGAGCAGGGTGAGATCGCCGCCTACGGCATCCTGCGCAGCTGGGTCAAACCCATCTATCGGCTCAGCTACGCCGATGCCGATGAACTGATCGATCTGGCGCCGCCGGAGGATCCGGATCTGGCGACCCTGGATCGGCTCCTGGAGCGCCGCCGGCGCTGGCGCCTGGCCCAGGGTGCCCTGCAGATGGATCTGCCGGAGGGGCGCATCCGCAACCGTGAGGGGCTGGCGGTGCTGGAGATCACCGACCCCGGTCCTGCGCGGCAGTTGGTGGCCGAAGCCATGATCCTGGCCGGCACCCTTGCGGCCCGGTTCGGTGTGGAACACGAGCTGGCCCTGCCCTATCGCAGTCAGCTGCCGGCGGAGCTGCCGCCGCCGCAGGAGCTGGCCGCTCTGCCGGATGGTGCCGTGCGGTTCGCGGCGATCAAGCGCTGCCTCAGCCGCGGGTTGATGGGCAACCGACCGGCACCGCATTTCAGTCTGGGGCTGCCGGCCTATGCACAGGCCACTTCGCCGATCCGCCGCTATGGCGACCTCGTCGTGCAGCGCCAGATCGCTGCCGTGCTGACTGGCGATGTCCCCCTCAGCGACGACGGCCTGCTGGAGCTGCTGGAGCAATTCGAGGCGGCCGTTCGCGAGGGCATCGGCATCGCCCGCGAAGACCAGCGCCACTGGCAGCAGGTCTGGTTCGAGGCGCACCGCAGCGGTCAATGGCGGGCGCAAGTGCTGCGCTGGCTACGCCCCCAGGACCGGCTCGCTCTGGTGCGTGTGGATGAGCTGGCGATGGACCTGGCAGCTGAGTGCCCGGCCGGTGCTGCGCCAGGGCTGGAGCTGTTGTTGCGCGTGCGGCAGGTGGACAGCCTGCGCGATCAGCTGCGGCTGGTGGCGTCCGCCGGCTGAGCAGGCGCACCGATCAGGCCAGGCGCGACACCCGCAGCCAGGGCCCCCAGGGATTGGCGCAGCCGATCAGCGCCACCGGCCGGGCACGCTCCTGGGCCATCAGCCAGTGGTGCAGAGCAGGCTCCAGGGTGATGATCGGCCAGCTGGCACCGCTATCGGCCAGCTGCAGGCTGTAGCCGCCGTTGCCATCGGGGCGCAGCTCGCCCTGCCAGAGCTGTTCGGTGGCGACGGCGGGTGCCAGGTGAGCATCCAGCCCGGCCGGGGCACCGGCCAGGCTGCCGTCCGGCCGCAGCAGCGCTGGATCCGCCAGGGCCGCCCGCTGCCGCTCGGCCCAGGCTGGATGGTGCCAGGGGGTATCCCACAGGGGCAGGGGCCCGGCGGGAGCCTGCGGATCGCTGATCAGTGCGTTCTGAAGCAGCCGCACCGGCAGCGCGGCTGGCGGGCATCCCTGCTGCAGGCTGAGGGCGGCGGCCGCACCGGCGGCCTGGCCGATGTTCAGGATCAGGGGCTGCAGGCGCGTGGCGCCGTTGGCCATGTGGCTGGTGCTGAACGCCTTGTCCGCCGCCAGCAGGTTCTCGACCTCCGCGCTCACCAGGGCCCCAAAGGGCACACAGAACGGCGTGCCGCTCCAGCGCCCCCCCCAGCGGCAGCTTTTGGGGGCCAGAGGCCAATCCGGGCCGGGATAGTGGTGGTCGTTGGCGTAGTTGCCCACTGCGATCGACTGCAACACGCCGGCGTTGTTGACCGGCAACGGTGCGATTGCAGCGCCACTCGCCTGGGGCAGCAGCTCCTGCTCGATCACGGTGTGCTGGCCCAGCAGACGCCGACCTTCACGCCAGTAGGGCATCGCCGCCAACCAGGGGGCCGAGCTCCCGGCCTGCTGAGGAAACGCCTCGCCGAGGCTCAACCAACCATCGCTGGCCTCCTGCAGCGCTGCCGCAAAGCGGAGGCTGTGGGCCTGCATCTCGCGCGTGAGTTCCGCTTCGGCCGCATCAGCGCCGCTGAAGGCGCGGCCAAGCCCACCATGCCAGTCATTGCCGTGCAGGGGCCAGTTCAGCATCACCAGGCCACCGGGCAGCCGCCCGTAGCTGATCGTGCGCTCCAGCCCGAAGGCTGCGCTGGCCTGGGCAAAAGGGGCTGCCAGCGCCGTGGCACGCGCGGGGTCCAGCGGCATGGTGTCGCTGCGGAGCTGGCCCATCACCACCCAGGTGGGCGACTGCACGGGCTGCTCCTGGAAGAAGGGGTCGTGCTCCAGCCGCTGCTGGGCCGGTGCGCTCGGCTCCCGCCAGCGCTCCTGCGCTTCCCAGCCAAACCTGAACGGTGCTTCGGCCAGCGGCAGCAGATCACCGCGGTCGCTGCCATCAATCACCACCCGGCAGCGCAGGCGATGAAGCTGCTCCTGCTGCTCCAGCTGGACCGCGGTGATCGAAGCACCCCGTCGCTCCACCGCACGCAGGCGACAGCCCTGCCACCACTGCAGCTTCGGCTCGGCCGCCACCCATCCCTGCAGGATCGTCTCGGCAGTGGTTGGCCGGTAGCCGAAGCAGCTCACCCAGTTGTGATCCAGGCCCGTCGGTTCCGCCTGCTCCAGCGCCCGCAGGAAGGCGCCCCAGAGCCCCGTCTGCCAGGGTGTCAGCTCATTGCCATCAGGGCAGCAGACACCGGCGGTGCTCACCATTCCCCCCAGCCAGCTGCCGGGCGTGAGCAGCAGGGTGGTGGCACCGCTGCGGGCTGCCTGCAAGGCGGCCGCCACGCCGCCGCTGCCTCCGCCCCACACCAGCACGTCCACCGCATCGATGGGCTCGGTCATGGCCTGCGCACGGAGGTGATGCGGTAGCTGGACCCTAAGGCGAATCAAGCCCGGCTCCGCTCCGTAGGATCCGCCCGATGACCAGAACCCTCACCACCCCGCTCTATTACGTCAACGACAGGCCGCACCTGGGGAGTGCCTACACGACCCTGGCCTGCGACGCCCTGGCCCGGTTCTGGCGGCTGCGGGGCGAGGAGGTGCTGTTCATCACCGGCTGTGATGAGCATGGCCAGAAGATCCAGCGCACGGCCGAGGCGGCGGGCCTCAGCCCTCAGGCCCACTGCGATGCCGTCAGCGCCCAGTACCGCGAGCTGTGGCAGCGCTGGCAGATCAGCAACGACCGCCTGATCCGCACCACCGATCCGCGCCACCGGCGCATCGTCGAGCAGTTCTTCGCGCGGGTGGAGGCCAATGGCGACATCGTTGAAGGCCGCCAGCAGGGTTGGTATTGCGTGGCCTGCGAGGAGTTCAAGGACGATCCCCATGAAGCCCAGGATCCGGAATGCCCGATCCATCGCCGGCCGCTGGAGTGGCGCGATGAGGTCAATCTGTTTTTCCGCCTCTCGCGCTACCAACAGCAGATCGAGACGCTGATCAGCCAGCCCGGCTTCATCCAGCCCGCCAGTCGCCGCAACGAGGTGGAGAACTTCGTCAAGCAGGGCCTGCGCGACTTTTCCATATCGCGGGTGAATCTGCCCTGGGGGATCCCGGTACCCGGCCATGAGGGGCATACCTTCTATGTGTGGTTCGACGCGCTGCTGGGTTACATCACGGCGCTGCTGCAGGAAGGCGACAGCCCGGATCTCGCCATCGCCATCAGCCGGGGCTGGCCGGCTGCGGTGCACGTGATCGGTAAGGACATCCTGCGTTTCCATGCGGTCTACTGGCCGGCGATGCTGCTTTCGGCCGGGCTGCCGCTGCCGGCAAAAGTATTCGGCCATGGTTTCCTCACGCGCGAGGGCCAGAAGATGGGGAAATCGCTCGGAAACGTGCTCGATCCGGTTGAGCTGCTGGAGCGATGCGGTCGCGATGCGGTGCGCTGGTACCTGCTGCGTGACATTCCCTTCGGTGAGGACGGTGACTTTCAGCAGCAGCGCTTCAGCGATCTGGTCAACAACGACCTGGCCAACACCATCGGCAACCTGCTGAACCGCACCAGCTCGATGGCGCGCAAGTGGTTTGCCGAGGCGGTACCACCGGCCGGCAGTGCCGCCAGCGCGGACCACCCCCTGGCTCTGGCCAGCGCCAGCGCCAGCAGCACGGTCATCACGAGCCTCGATCAGCTCGATTTCCGCGCGGCCGCTGAGGCCACATTGCAGCTGGCGATCGCCGCCAACGGCTTCCTCAACGAGCAAGCCCCCTGGAGCCGCATGAAGCAGGAAGGCACGCGCGACCAGGTGGCAGCCGATCTCTACGCGGTTCTTGAAACCGCCCGGATCGTGGCGCTGCTGCTGGCACCGCTGCTGCCGGACCTCTCCGGTCGGATGCTGTTGCAACTGGACCAACCAGCACCGGCCTCCGAGGTGGGCGCCACGGTGGTGGGATCCGGCTGGCACGAGCAGCTGCGCTGGGGTGGCCTGGTCGAGGGCTCAGCACTGCCAGAACCCTCACCGGTCATGGCAAGGCTGGAGCTGGACGGACCACTGTGAGCGCTGGCCTTACCCCCAGGCTCCTGCGCCCTGGCGCCCTGGCGCTGGCGCTTCTGCTGAGCGGCTGCATCAGTCGCACCCGTGAAGCGGCGGCGCCGGAACCGTTCGTGTTCCGCGCCCTGGATCTGCGCCAACAGAGCGCCACAGGGCAGCCGGCCTGGGATCTGACCAGCCCGGAAGCGCGGTATGACCTCAACCGCCGGCTGGCCCAGGCGCGACGGCCGCGGGGCACGGTGTATCGCAACGGGCAGCCTTACCTCAACCTCAGCGCTGAGAGCGCCACGGTGATCGGTGACGGCCAGGCGATCGTGCTCGAGGGAGAGGTGCGGATCACGCTGATGGGTCGCGATCCGGTGCGGATCAGCGCCGATCAGGTGCGCTGGCTGCCGGGCCAGGATCTGATGGCGATCGATCAACGACCTGTAGCCAGCGATCGCCGTCTGCGCATCAGCGCCGGTAGCGCGCGCTACCACCTCAATCAGGATCGACTGGAACTGCGCGGTGCACCGCTGCTGGAGCAGTGGCAGCAGAACCAGCCGCTCGGGGCCACCCGTGCGGCGGCGCCGATTCGCCTGCGGGTCAGCCGCGTCGACTGGCGACCGGCCCAGGGTGGGATCGAGGCCCCGGGGCTTGTGCGTGCGGAACGCAGCGACAGTGGCAGTCATGAACCGCTGCGACTCACGGCCACGGGCCTGAGCGGCAATCTGCGCCAAGGGATGCTCGCTCTGCAGGCACCGGTGCTGCTGCGCAACGGCAGCGGCAGCAGCTGGTTGCGGGCTGGTCAGGTCCATTGGACGATCCAGCAGCCGTGGCTGACGAGTGCTCAGCCATTCCGTGGGGCCGTGAATCAGCTCCAGGCCAGCGGTGCTGGCTGGCGCGTCAACCTTGCCGAGCAGACCGTGCTGGTCAGCGGCGACTGCGCACTGCAGCAGCCCGGTGTCCAGCTCACCGCGGGGCGCTGCTTCTGGCATTGGCCGAGCGGACGGTTCAGCGCCACGGGCCAGGTGCTGCTGCGCCGCAGCGCCTATGGCCAGATCACCCGCGCCACTCAGCTGCAGGGGCAGATCGGGGCGAACGGCCTGGCGCAGTTCAGCAGCCCCGGAGCACGGGTGGATTCAAGCTTCATGCTGCCGCCGCCGTCGCGGCGTTCGGGCTCTCCGCCCCAAGCAGCTCCAGTGGTGTTCTGAGCTTGCGGCTCCAGCCCTCAAGCCAGGCCTCATCGCTGCGGCTGAAGCAGCGCGGCGACCAGCCCGCCAACAGGATCACCCCTTCGGTGCCGATCGGCTGGACTATCAGGCTGGGAATCCCCTCCGGCAGCCCGCTGAACTCGCTGCGGCCGGGGTAGAGCTTGAGATTGACCAGACCAATGGGCCGGCCTGTGCTCCAGGCCCGCTCACAGATCGCACCTGGCGTGAAGCTGCTCTCCGCCAGCACACCGCGCCGCAGCAGGGTGCAACCACGCCAATGGAGCAGCAGTGCGGCGGCGGGGGTGGCGGTGAGCAGCATCTGGCTGCCCCAGCCCAGCTCCTGGGCAAGAGCCTCAGGCAGATCGCTCGCCAGACGAAGCCCCTGTTCACCCACCAGGGCCACCCGCTCGGGGGCTACGGGCATGGCACGCGTCCAGAGGATCGCCACCAGCATCAGGCCAACCGCCAGCAGGCTCGCCAGAACCCCGGCGCGTTCAAGGGCCGGGCTGAGCTCCGGCGCACTGAGCTGATTGAGCACGCAGAGCAGCAGGCCGAGCACCCCGGCGGCCAGGCAGAGGCGAGCGGCGCGTCCCATCGTTTGGTTCGGGCATTCGGGCGTGAGCGCCCCAGGATCAGGTCTCACGTTGTCACAGCTGATCGCTTGGTGCGGCCGGGCACACAGGAGCGACCGGGGCGGCGCTGCGGTGGCTCTGATAGGTGCGGTGAGCGCAGCCCCATGACACCAGAGCATCAACCTGAGCAGCTGAATGACCCCGCAGAAGCGTTTGCGGCCATTGCCGTGGCGGCCGTGGCCTGCGACGGACAGCTGAATGCAGTGGAGGCGCGCCGGCTGCGACAGCAGCTGGAGTGTCGTCGTCCGTTCAGCAGCCGCGATGACGCCCAGATGGCGGCTCTTCTGGATCGTCTGCTGGAGCTGCTGCGGCAGCAGGGTTTTGCGGCGCTGGTGGCCCAGGCTGCACCGCTGCTGTCATCGGCCCAACGCGAAACCGCCCTGGCGGTGGCAGCGGATCTCACCGCGGCCGACCACATCCAGACCGGCGCGGAGCAGAGCTTCCTGGGCAATCTGGCGGAACAGCTGCAGATCGCGCCGGAACGCAGCAGGCAGATTATTGAGGTGATCGGCCTGCTGAACGGCGACAGCCTGACCGGCTGACGGCAGACTGGAACCAGATTGCCCTGGTGATGGTGCTGCAGCGATCCCTTCGCGCCTTGATGGCCTCTCTGATCAGCGCCCTGCTGCTTGTGGGGCTGATCTGGCCGCCACAGGCTCTCGCCACCGGTGTGCAGGACTTTCCCACGGAGCTACCGGCTGCTGCAGTGGTCGACACGGCGGACCTGCTCAGCCGTGCTGGCAACGCCGATGTTGACAAGCGCCTGCGCGACCTGGCGGACGACCACGTCGACGCCCGCCTGATCACACTGCGCCGCCTCGATTACGGCATCAGCCTCGACCGGCTGGGCCAGCAGCTGGTGGAGCGCTGGGGTGGTGCCGATCCCGACAGCGCCTTGCTCCTGCTGCTGATCGAATCGCAGAACAACAGTGCTGCCGTCGTGGCCTCCACCGATCTGCTCGACCAGCTGCCGGAGACGCTGCTCTCGAGCACCGCCATCAGCACCATGGGACTGCCGCTGCGCGAGGGGGCCCGCTACCGCCAGGCCAGCCTTGATGCCATCGATCGTCTGGCCGTGGTGTTGCAGGGTGGTGAGGATCCCGGTCCGCCGCAGCTGCTGGAGCGCCTGCCGATTGAAACCAATATCCCCAGCCGCGAAGACACCGCCTCCAGCAATGCCCTGCTCTGGGTGGTGGTGTTGCTTGTGGTTGGCACGCTGGTGCCGATGATCACCTGGTGGGTCTTCTCACGCTGAGCGCACCATGGGGTTGACCGACTGGATGGGTAGCCTGGATCGCGCCCGCGCCAACGACCTGAGCCTTGAGCTCGAACGGGCGTATGAGGCGGCGCTGCTGATCCAGAGCCTGGAGCTTGAGTACTACAACGACCGACCGGTGCGGCCGGAACTGGAGCTGAGCATTCCGCGCCAGAACCAGGCGCAGATGCTGAGGCGGTTCCGTGCTGCACTGCAGCTGTGTCGCGACGTGGTGGGCCAGATCGAACCGCGCCGGGCTGAGCTCGACAGCCAGGAGCTGCGCCAGCTGCAGTTGATCCGCACGGTGATCGCGCGCTATGGCACATCCAGCACTCTGCCGAGCATCTCCCGCTCACCGGAGCTGCTGCCCCGCACTCTGTTGGGCGTGCTGGACGGGGTGCGCCGCCAGCTCGATCCAGAGGCCGAGGCTTCGGTGGTGGCGGGCTTCCGCCGGCGCCGTGATTCAACGCTGGTGTCGCTGCGGATCCTGCTGTTGCTGGTGTTGGTGCCGTTGATCGTGCAACAGGTGAGCCGCACGATGGTGTTCACACCCCTGGTGGATCGCTTTGCCCCGGAGGTGGCGTTTCTCAGTTATCCCAAGCCGCACCTGCAGGAAAAGGCTGTCAGCAAACTGCGGCTGTATCAGGAGGAGCTGGAATTCCAGGCCCTGCTGGAGGGCAAGGAACCGCTCACCCGGGAAGACCTGCACAACGCTCTGGCCGACAAGGCGCGCGAGCTGAAGGAGGAAGCCGATCAGGAGGGCCTGGAAGCCACCAAAAATATCCTGGCCGACCTGGGTGGTCTGATCGGCTTCACCCTGGTGTGCCTGCTGGGGCGCCGTGATCTGCAGGTGCTGCGTGGCTTCCTCGATGAGGTGGTGTACGGGCTGAGCGATAGCGCCAAGGCCTTCGCGATCATCCTGTTCACCGATATCTTCGTGGGCTTCCACAGCCCGGAGGGGTGGACGGTTTTGCTCGATGGCATCGCCCACCACCTGGGCCTGCCGGCGGAGGAGAACTTCATTATGTTGTTCATCGCCACCTTCCCAGTGGTGTTGGCGACGATCTTCAAGTACTGGATCTTCCGCTATCTCAACCGCGTTTCGCCGTCCTCGGTGGCAACCCTGCGCAACATGAACGGTGGCGGCTGAGGGTCTGGTGCTGGTCTGCGGCGGCAGCCGCAGCGGCAAGAGCCGCTGGGCCGAGCATCTGGCCAGCACCAGCGGCTGGCCGGTGCTCTACCTGGCCACCGCGGCAGCGCGCCCGCACGACCCGCACTGGCAGGCGCGACTGGAGCAACACCGCCGGCGACGGCCCACCAGCTGGAGCTGCCTGGAAACCGGCGCGGCACTGACGCCGGCTCTGGCGGACCTGAACCGGCCACAGCATCCACTGGCGGGACATCTGCTACTGATCGATGCCCTCGGCTCCTGGCTGGCGCAGCACCTTGAAGCCGATGCGGCTGACTGGGAGCGCCTGGCAACGGCGCTGCTGAGGCAGCTGGAGCATCAGCGGGTGCCGGTGCTGCTGGTGTGTGAAGAGGTGGGTCTGGGCCTGGTGGCTCCCACGGCGATCGGCAACCTGTTCCGCGACCGCATGGGCGAGCTGCAGCAGCGGTTGATGGCCCAGGCCAGCGGCAGCTGGTTGGTGGTGGCCGGCCGCGCCCTGGATCTGCACAGCCTGGGTCAGGTCGTTCCGATGGAGGCCTGAGCATGCCGCGCCTGGTGCTGTTTCAGCCGGAGATCCCGCCCAACACCGGCAATGTGGCCCGCAGCTGTGCCGCCACCTGCACGGAGTTGCACCTGATCGAGCCCCTGGGGTTTGAGATCAGCGACCGCACACTCAAACGGGCGGGACTGGATTACTGGCCGTGGGTGTCACTGCACCGCCACAGCGACTGGTCAGCCTTCCGGGCGGAGCAGCAGCGACGCGGCGGCCGACTGCTGGCACTGAGCCGCCATGCCAGCCAGGTATATCACCAGATCCGCTACCGCGAGGACGACTGGTTGCTGTTCGGCCGCGAAACGAGCGGCCTGCCCGCAGCGGTGCTGGCGGATGTGGATGGCGCCTTGCGGATCCCGATGGCGGGATCGGTGGAGCAGGGCGGTGGCGTGCGCAGCCTGAATCTGGCCACGGCCGCCGGAGTGGTGCTGTTTGAAGCGCTGCGGCAGCTGGAGGTGTCGCAGGGACAGACGGGAGGGACGCCGAACTGAGACCGCAGGCCAGCACAGCGCTTTTAGCCTGGCCAAACAAAAGAGTGACCACGGCCACTTGCCGCCACTGGTTCGAGCCGTTACTCTCGCGTCAACTCGGGGATGTTGGCTTCTCCACCGGGTTCTGACCTTTCGGCCACGATGCATGAAGCCTGTTCACTTTCTGCTGACAACGCTCGCCAGCACCGCTGCTCTCGGGGCAGCCGGCAGTGTCGTCATCCCTTCCCTCGCCACATCCCAGCCGGATGAGGTC
>Ga0129333_10006243_pt1 | contig 11280 bp, 6 predicted proteins | sample CPB6_08_DNA_FD_94474 | JGI IMG/M metagenome (GOLD analysis project Ga0129333, IMG submission 94474) | Freshwater to marine salinity gradient microbial communities from Chesapeake Bay, USA - CPBay_Sum_0.6_0.8_DNA | ecosystem: Environmental > Aquatic > Marine > Coastal | place: USA: Chesapeake Bay...
AGCCGGTGGTGCGATCCCCGCTGCGCCTGCCGCCGAGGCCGGCAAGCTCTGGACGCCAGGAGGCGAGTCGTCCGCGTCGGGCGGCGGCGAGAAGAAGGTCATCTGGACGCCGAACTGACGTTCCATGGAACGTGTGGCCTTCGACGTGGCGGCGATGCGGCGGGCGCTGGAACTGGCGGCTCGGGGCCGCGGCTTCGTGGAGCCCAATCCCCAGGTCGGCGCGGTCGTCTTCAGGGACGACGAGATCGTCGGCGAGGGCTGGCACGACCGCTTCGGCGGACCGCACGCGGAGATCATGGCCTTGCACGCCGCCGGCCCCAAGGCCCGCGGCGCGACGCTCTGCGTCACGCTCGAGCCCTGCTGCCATCACGGCAAGACGCCCCCCTGCACCGACGCGATCCGCGCCGCGGGGATCGCCCGCGTGATCGTCGCCGCAGGCGACCCGTTTCCGGCGGTCGCCGGCCAAGGGATCGAGACGCTTCGTGCGGCCGGCATCGACGTCGAGACTGGCCTGCTCACCGCCGAGGCCGAGCGGCTCACGGCACCGTTTCGGATGCTCGTGACGCAGGGCCGTCCCTGGGTGATCGCCAAGTGGGCCATGAGCCTCGACGGCCGGCTCGCGGCCGGGCCCGGACAGGACCGATGGATCTCGTCGATCGAGTCGCGCAAGCTCGTTCATGACCTGCGGACCCGCGTCGACGCCATCGCCGTCGGCGGCGGCACGGCCGTCACCGACGACCCGCTGCTGACGGCGAGGCCGGCAGACGCGTCGGTTGCGGGTCCGCGGCAGCCGCTGCGGGTCGTGTTCGATGGCCGGGCCCGATTGCCGATCACGAGTAAACTCGTCCGCACGGCGCGTGAACTGCCGGTGCTCATCGCCGTCGGTCCGCAGGCACCGGACGCTCAGGTGGCGGCGCTCGAGGCGGCTGGTTGTGAGATCTGGCGGGGCGCCGAGGCCGACGCAGCCGCCCGCACGGCAGACCTGCTCGCCGAACTCGGTCGTCGGCACGTCACCAACCTGCTCGTGGAGGGTGGACCGACCCTGCTCACCGGGATGTTCGCAGCCGATCAGGTGGACGAGGTCTGGGCCTTCGTCGCGCCGGTGATCCTCGGCGGCGGAACGGCCGGCAGCCCGGCGCCGCTTCCAGACGTGCCTCGGCTGGCGATTGAGGACGTGACGTTTCCCGGCGGCGACGTCCTCATCCGTGGGACGATCGGGAAGCGGTTGGTCACTTCGCCGGCGTGTCGCGAATCACGTTCCGCCAGTGGGTGACCAGGGCATCGCCCTGAAACGACGTCTCGGCCGCAGCCGCCCGGAGCGATTTGGCCGCGGCGAGCACCACCCGCACGTGCTCGAGGACCTCCTTGGCCTGCTCGTTCTCGTCCGCCGCGGTCAGTTCGTCGTCGGGATCGACCACGCCATCCCGTTCCTGCACGCAGCCGTACCGGGTGAGATAGATAACCCAGGGCTCGAGCGCGTCGATCGCGCCGGCCACGTCGAACGCCGCCGCAGACGCGAGCGGCTCGTCGAACTTGGCGAGTTGCGAGCCTGTCTCGAGCCGGCTCTCAACGAGCATCCGCCCGGCCTGCTTGGGCGCCATCGAGAACACCGCCACGTCGTCACCCACGCCAATCGCTGGACGGATCTGGTCGTCCAGCCGGCTGTTCAAGAGCTTCCACGACCACACGGAGCCGTCGTCCCCCTTTGACTTTTCGGGCTCGGGGATTCGGTAGCCCTCGGGAACCGCGTCCGGATCCATCTGCCGCAGAGCGTCGGTGAGTTCATCGCCGAGTGCGAACAGGTCGCTGAGCCCCTCCTTGAAGAGCTTGGGGTCGGCGAGCGACACCACCACGGCCGGCTCCACGAGCGGAAGCGGTTCGGCCGACGGCGGCAGTTCCCCCTGGACCCGCTTCGTGCGTCCCTTGGAGTCGAGCACCAGGCCGACCTGTCCGTCGGCCAGGGACTTGGCGACCTTGTCTCGCAGGATCGCGGCGAACTTGCCTGCCAGCGGCAATACGTGCTCTGAAAAGGCGTCGAGCTTCTCGCGCTCGTCGATGCCCATCTCGGGACGGCCATGTTTCTGAAACAACGCCCATGCCCCCTGAATGATGTCGACCGCCGCGTCGATTCCCTCCGGATCGTTCTTCATCCTGGAGACCATGACGCCCAAGGGTTCACCGCCGGCGTGCTCGAGCAGGTCGAGCCGTTTTGTGCCGTCGAAGGGCTGATTCCGCGCCCAGTTCCACGAATAGCCTTCGTAGCCGCGGTCGGCGAGAAATGAGAACGCCATCCATGGGCCCGGCTCGGGGGCCCGCTTACCCCACTCATCGACGATCGTCTCGGCCAGCCCGCGGAAGTCCTTCTTGGCCTCGGCCGTCACGCCCGCCGATTCATCGAGCTGGTCGACGACGCCCAGGAGCGACTCCACGTCGGACCGCGACGAGTTCACCGCCTCGCAGAGCGACTCGCTCATGTAGGAGATGCCCGTGAGACGCTTCTCGCCGTATTCCGCGAGCGGCGCGAAGGCCGGGAGCGTCAGCAACCCCTTCCGCCCACCATTCGACAGCACGAGTTTCTCGAGGTGGTCTGCCGAGTCGCCCAGCGAAACGATCACCCAGTCGCCCACGCGGCCGATCGCGATCACGACGTCGAGCTGCTTGAGCCGCCCGAAGACCTTCGCCACGCCCTCGGCGTCTTCGGTCATCTCGACGGCCGACCGTTCGATCTCGTCCCAGGGTGCCAGCGCCCCGTCGAGTGTGAACGTGAGGAAGTCGCCGGCGGCGACCTTCCGCCGGTCCACCGCCCGGGCGAGGTCGGGGTCGGCCTGAAGCATGAGCGTGGCGAGCACCTCGAGCCGCTTGATCTGGTCGGTGGCGAGGTCTCCTTTCGCGGTCTTGAAACCCCAGACGATGTCGGGCACCACGAGGAGGTCGAGGTTGCCCGCGAGCGCGGCGATGACCGCGCGGGCCTGACGGGCGGCGTCGACCGAGTCGACCGCCGCGCCGCGGAGTTCCGTCTGCTGATCACCGTCCTCTTCCTCGATCGACTCGACGACGATGTCGGCCTCGCCACCGGTCGCCTCGCCGACGCCGGCCCGCTGCTGGGCGTCGGCCAACGTGCGAACGAGCTGCCAGAACGACACGCACGATGGCTCGCCGTAGACGAACGTGTCGGTTGCCACCATGTCGGCGAGGAGTTCGACAGCGTCCTCATTCTCCGGCAGCTGCATGAAGGTATCGAACGTCGAGAACGGGCTCCCGGGCGTGGACCGTTGCTCGTCGAGCGAGTCGAGGGCCCGCCGCACCGCGGGGAGCTGCAGGATCGACTTGAACGCGTTGCTGTTGACGATCGCGTCGTACTGTTCCCTGAGCCGCAGCGACGACGACACGAAGGCGGCGTCCTGTGGAACCAGCGCCACACCCAGACTTCCGAGTCGCGAGGTCCCAAGCTCCTCCGCTGTACCTGTGGCCGCACCCGTCACCAGCGCGAAGCAGGCAAGCGAGACCCGGCGGACGACCGTTCGCACCCAGACGCGGCGGGGCATCACCCAGAGAAACAGCGACATCATCGGCGGCATCCTTCCCGGCGGGTCGTTCAGCCCACCGCAGCCCAGACGCACGGCAGGAAACCTTAAGATACGCGATCCCTCGACGGTGGGAACACCCGTCTCGACTCGGCTACCCGCCGCCAGACGCTTTTCGCTCAGCAAGGAGAACCCCGCGTGCACATCGGCACCACGCTCGTCGTCGACACCTTCGCCGAGGCGTTCCGCCTCCGGTTCGCCCGCCTGCTCGTCACCGCCCACGACGACCATTGGCTCGACGCCGCCATCCGGGCAACCTGCGGATATGGCACGAGCGTGATCGGCTGCGATGCCGAGGTCGGCGTCGAGCGACGAATCACCGCAGCCGACACGCCCGACGGCCGTCCCGGAGTGTCGATCCTCCTGTTCGCCTTTTCGACAGAGGCCCTCGCCAAGGCGGTCGCCAACCGGACGAGCCAGTGCCTCCTCACCTGCCCCACCACGGCGGTCTTCGATGGCCTGCCGGCGGAGTCGGAGCGGGTGCCGCTTGGCGGCCACGTGCGGTTTTTCGGCGACGGCCGTGAGAAAACCAAGGTCATCGAGGGTCGCCGCTACTGGCGGATCCCCGTCATGGACGGCGAGTTCCTCGTCGAGGAAATGGCCGGGGTGGCCAAGGGCATCGGCGGCGGCAACTTCATCGTTCAGGGCCGATCGCTCGAGGCCGCACTCGCCGCCGCCCGCCGGGCCGTGGCTGCGATCGAACCGCTTCCGGGCACGATCACGCCATTTCCGGGAGGCGTTGTCCGGTCGGGAAGCAAGGTCGGCTCGATCTACGAATCGCTCCGGGCGTCCACCAACGAGGCCTTCTGCCCGGGCCTCGTGGGCCGCGATCCCACCAGCCTTCATCCCGATGCATCCGCCTGCCTGGAGATCGTGATCGACGGCACGAACGAGCAGGCAGTGGCTGCCGCCATGGCCTCGGGCATTCGGGCCGCCAGCGGGAACGACGTGCCGGCGATTTCGGCGGGCAACTACGGGGGTGCCCTCGGGAAGTTTCACTTCCATCTTCACCAGGTTCTCGCGTCCGCCTGATCACCGCCTCCCTCCCGGTCAACCGCCGTGACCGACTGACCTTCTCCCTGGCAGCGGGCTTTGCTACTTCCCGCAGACGACGGGGTGCGCCCCGGCGCCGCCACGAGGCCAGGAGGGTTCTCGCATGTCTGAATCCATGCCCGAAGCCACACCAGAGACCACGCCCGAGACCGCCACCGCGCGGGCCGTCGCGCCCGGTCCGCGTGCCTCGCGGCAGGAACTCGTGGTGCCTCCGCGTCATTCAAACCTGTCGGCCGTGATCGGCGCCTGCCTCTGCGCGGTGGCCGGCTTCGGCCTCGTCTGGGGGCTCGGCATCGGCCGCGGACCATCCGCTTCCGGTGACTCGCAGCCGGAACCGCCGACCGTGGCACAGGCGGGTGACGCACCCGAATCGCGACGCCCGACCGACGACGCGAGTACCGTGACGCAGCACGAGCCCGACATGCTGCCACCCGTCGACGAGGCGATTCCAACACAGCCCACCGCCCAAGGTGGTCGGTGGAACAGCCGCCCCGCAGGCCATGAAGCACCCCCCGCCGACGCCGACGACCGCTATGCGGTCCGGCCGACGTCGCTCGACATGCCAGACGCCGTGCTTCCGGCATCCGGCGACATCGCGCCGCCGCGGCCGCTCCCGCGGTTCGCCGCGGCCCGCCTCGAACCGGTACCCGGCGCGGTGATGCCGGTGGCCGCCGACGCGCCGGCTGATCCACAGCCGGCGTCCGCTCCGAGCGACGAGCGTGCCTTGCCGGCCACCGATGCTCCGGCCAACCTCGTGCCACCGACGCCACAGGTGGAGCCGCAGGCTGCCGATCTTTCGCCGGCACAGCCCTTTGCGATGCCCGTGAACGCGGAGGCCACCTCGCCGACACCCCACGCGACCACGCCCGAGAGGCTCCCCGAGGACACGGGAGATCTCGCCGCCGCCGAACCGCTGCCTCCGGCGGCGGCCACAGTGGCCACTCCCGCCACCCCGGCCCCCATGCCGCCTCCGCCCGCCGCCGCGTTCGGTGCCGCACCGCCGCCGTTCTCCGGCCCCGTACCGCAGGCTCCGCTGCCTCCGCCAGCCGCGTTCGTGCCGCCGCCAGCCATGCCGTCCGCAGCCGCGATGCCATCGGCACCGCCCGCCGTCACCACCACCGTGGCTTCGAGCGGCTCGCCGTTCGCTGCCGCGCCCGCCGTGGTGCCGGGTGGTCTCGCCGCCGCCGATCCGGAACAGCACCCGGCGGCGGCCGCACCGCCGAGGCAGGCTCCTGCCACCGGTCAGGGACGCCCCGGCCCGATGCAACTCGAGGGCGTGCAGACGCCGCAGGTGTCGGTCGAGAAACGGGGCCCCCGGGAGATCTCCGTCGGCAAGCCGGCCCGCTACGAAATCATCGTGCGCAACGTCGGGAGTGCCACGGCTCACGACGTGCTGCTCCGCGACGCCATCCCGCAGGGCACGGCCCTGGTGGCCACGACGCCCCCCGCGAGCCCGGTGAACCAGGCCTCGGGCGACGCCGACGGCGCGCTCGTCTGGGCACTCGGCACGCTGCCTCCCGGCGGTCAAGCTGTCGTCACCATGGAGGTCATGCCACAAGTCGAGGGGGAGGTGGGCAGCGTGGCCAGCGTCAGTTTCCGCACCGACGCGTCGGTGCGTTCGCGGGCCACGAAGCCCGACCTGCGCATCGAGTGCACGCCCCCGGAACCCGTCCTCATCGGCCGCGACCTGCAGGTCACGATCACCGTCACGAATCCCGGCACGGGTGTGGCGACCGGCGTGGTACTCGAGGGATTCCTGCCCGAGAACGTGTCGCACCGCTCGGGCCGCGAGCTCGAGTTCGACGTCGGCCAACTGCGGCCTGGTGAATCCCGCACCATCGACCTGGTGCTCGGCACCCGGGGCCCGGGCGTTCATGCAGCCCGGCTCGCGGCCCGCGCCGACGGTGGCGTGGAGGTGATCCACCAGCTGCCGATCGAAGTGACGGCCCCCACGCTCGAACTCGCGGTCGACATGCCGCTGCGGCGGTTCCTCCAGCGGCCGGCGACCTGCACGATCGCGATGACCAACGCCGGCACCGCTCCGGCACGGGCGGTCGAACTGGCGGCTCAGCTCCCGCCGGGCATGAAATTCGTGAAGGCGAACAATGCCGGCTGGCACGACGACCGCACGCATCGCGTGCTCTGGAACCTCGAAGAGCTGCCTGCAGGTGAGACGGGCTCCGTGCAGATGGTCGTGATGCCGGTCGAGCTCGGTCCGCAGAAGATCGTGGCCGCCGCCCGCAGCGCCGACGGCCTCGCCGATCAGGTCACGCACACCTGCGACGTCGAGGGGCTCGCCGCGCTCTCGTTCGACGTCGTGGACAGCGAGGATCCGATCGAAGTCGACGGCGTGACCGAGTACGTCGTCCGCGTCGGCAACCAGGGCACGAAGCCTGCCACCGGCGTGCGGCTCGCAGCCACGCTTCTCGGCGACCTCGAGCCGGTCGAGGCCCAGGGCCCCGGCGGCCACCGCGTCGACAACCTGACGATCACGTTCGAACCGCTCGCCAAACTCGCGCCGGCCGAGGAAGCCGTGTTCCGCATCCGGGCCAAGGGCCGCCGCGCCGGCGATCAGCGGATCCAGGTGCAGCTGACGAGCGCCGACCAGCCCGCGCCGATCACGAAGGAAGAGATCACGCGGGTGTATGCCGACCGCTGACTCGCCCCGGATTCGCCTCGCCAACCCATCCCAAGAAGCCCCGAGCGGCAGCACGGGGACTCAGGGTCGCGCGTCGCACGGCGCTGTCTGACCGCCGAGCGTGATCCCCTCGCTTCCGCTCGGGGCTTCCTGACGGGAGGGAAGCCGCCGCCAGGTAGCCCCACGTTTCCTACCGTGTCGCAACCGTAAAAACCTGATTCCACATGCGACCGTCGCGTCCGGCCACGTGACGGACGTAGGCGATCCGCCGTCCATCGGGCGCGATCACACACGCCTCCGGCCGCGGTGCCGACGCGTCGCGAACGGGTGGCGTAAGCCTGGTCACCGCGCCAGTGTCCGCAGCGACGAGAGACACGCTCCCGTCGATGACGCCCGCGAGGTGCCGGCCGTCGGGACTCCATGAAAACGCACTGGCGATGCCGGCCGGATCGTGCGTCACCTGCCGCGGCTCGCCGCCGGCGGGATTCACGATGAAGATCTGTGGGCGGCCGTCGGAGTCCAGCATCAGAAATGCGATTTGCGAACCATCGGGGCTCGACCGCAGCCAGTGCCGCGGCCCCTGGATGCCCGGGTACCGCCGGCTATACGTGAAGGTCAGTCGCCGCTGCGTCACCCCACGCGGCGGCATCGGACGCGTCGTCGCCGTGCCCGCAAGCGGCCCCTCTCCGGCCACCGCGAAGTCGGCGAGATCGTCGGGGAGATCGATGACAAAGACCTCACTGATCGTCGCCCCTGTCGCAGTCACCACAGTGCCCTGGAACGCGAGCGCCCGCCGCTGCCGCGAGCCGTCGGCCCGCACGTAGCCGTTCGTGCCGATCCACGCCTCTTCACAGGCCCTCGAGATCTCGTCGCTACCCGGCCGTGGCACATCGGTGAGTCGCGACGCGAGCACCGTAAACGCGGAGCCTGCCTGGTTGCGCGGATGCGTCGCAGGCACCCGGGTCGGCCTCCCGCAGACGCTCACCCCCACCCCACGCAGGCTCTGCTCAGCGCCGGTCCCGGCCGCAGCAGCAGCCTCGAGCACGGCATCCTCGTAGGTGAAACTCACCGCGGCACCATCGGGCGAGAATACGTGCACGTGGCTGCCGCCGCGGAGGGCGCCGGCGGTGAACGGGGGAGTGAGATCGCGGGCATCGAGGTTCTCGGCGACGCCGGGCCGCGAGCTTCGCACCACCACGCCCTGGCGGCGGGCGGCCCCATAGTCCCAGCCTGGCGTCGGCGCCTCGGGCCCGAGGATGAAGGCCACCCGATCGTCCACCGGGCTTGCCGTCACGACGCCACAGCACGCGCCGTGTCGCGACTCGTAGAGCACCTCGACCAGCCCCGTCTCCGTCTCAACCCGCTCGATCCGCGTGCCATCGAAGGTCGAGCCGTCCGGTGTGGAACGAACGTCGTAGACGATCCACCGCGAGTCGGGCGTCCAGACGCCGCTGTTCGTGAGCACGTGGCCGTGAGGAGCGGCGGTGACCTGTCGCGGCTCGGGCATGGACACCGCCCCCGACGGATGAGCCGGCCGAAGCCGACCGGTGTTCCTACGATCTCAGGACCGCGTTCACCCGACGACCGCACTCGGCCACGACACCATCGATGATCCTGCCGGCCTCGTCACCGGAGAGCGTGCCGGCCGCACTTCGAAGCGAGACCGCCACGACGAAACTCTTGCGGCCGGCACCCAGGCGGTCGGCGTCCCGCCACACCTGCACGAGCCGGCAGCCTTCCAAAACGCTCCCCGTCGCGGCGCGAATGGCCGCCTCGACCTCACCCCACGGCACGCCCTCGTCCACGACGAGGTTCACGTCTCGCTGCACGGCTGGAAAATCGCTCGGCTTCACGAGCGGCCGCTCGAACGAGGCCGCGAAGATGAGCCGGTCGAGCCGCACCTCGGCGGCCGACACCGGGCCCTGGAGACCGAGCCGGCCTGCCATGTCGGCGGCCACCTCGCCCACGACCGCCACCCGTTCCGCAGCATGGCCAGGCCGCTCGAGCAGCACCTCGGCCGCCCGGCCGAGGGTGAAGGGAGCAAGGTCGATCGGGCGAACCACGAGTCGAATCCCGTCACCGACAAGACCGAGGCCGACGAGCACCGCTTCGCAAAGGCCCTTGGCTCTGGAAAAGTCGCCGCCCGCCACGATTCCGGCCAGAAGCGGCTCCTCGACAGGTCCCCGCGTTGCATCCTCGCCATCTCGGCGGCCGAGATACCCGCGGGCGATCTCGAAGATGTCGGCATCATCGACGCCGACGGCTTCGTTGCCCGCACGGGCGTCGAGCAGATTCGGCAGCAGGCTCCGCCGCAGGCGGTCGGCGCCGCGCACCAGTGGCGGTGAAATCGCGAGCGGGGCCGCGTCGCCCCACGGGCTCGGCACCGAGGCCATCTCCTCCGCGACCACGCTTCGCGTCATCGCCTCGCAGAGCCCCGCGGCCACGAGCACCTCGGAGGCGCGCCGCACCGTCCGCTCGCGGGCCGAGAGTTCGATGGGTCGCGCCGCGATCACCGCGTTCTCAGGCACATGGCCATAGCCCTCGATCCGCGCGATCTCTTCCACCAAGTCGATCTCCCGCCAGCAGTCGCGCCGCCACGTGGGCGCGCGCCAACGGTGGTCGTGCGGGGCGGTGCCGCGAGCCTCTACGAAGCCGAGCGCCGTGAGGATCTGCCGCTGCCGCGCGTCGGCGATGTCGACACCCAGCACCTCACCGACACGATCCGCCGCCAAGCGAATGTCGGCCGGCGCACAGGCGAGTTGCCCCGCCGTCACGACTCCACGCTCGAGCGACCCACCAGCCAGTTCGAGGATCAGGGCTGCTGCCCGGCGGCTCGCCCAATCGACCATCATGGGGTCGGGGCCCCGCTCGAAACGATAGGACGAGGCGCTGGCGAGCACGAGCCCACGGGCGGCTGCCCGCACGGGCAGCGGCGCGAACTGGGCCGACTCGATCAGCACGTCGACGGTGTCGGCTGCGATTTCGGTGTCAGCCCCTCCCATGACGCCCGCGAGGGCCACCGGCCGCTCGGCGTCGGCGATCACACACATCCGTTCGGAGAGCGCGAAGGTCTTGTGGTTGATGGCGACGAACGGCTCACCCTCGACGGCCCGCCGCACCACGACCCGACCGCCCCGGATCTTGGCGAGGTCGAAGGCGTGCAGCGGCTGGCCGCTCTCCAGCATCACGTAGTTGGTGACGTCCACGACGTTGTTGACGCTGGCCACTCCGACGGTCGCCAGGCGGTCGACGAGCCACGCGGGGCTCGGCCCCACCCTCACCCCGCGGATCACCCGCGCCGTGTAGCAGGGGCAGATCTCGGGCGAACGAATCTCGACGGCGATGCTCCTCGCCGCCTCACCGGCGCCCTCGAGCGGCCGCGGGTCGGGCACGTGGAGCGGCCGGCCGAAGAGCACGGCCACCTCCCGGGCCACGCCGACATGGCCGAGGCAGTCCGGGCGGTTGCTCGTGACCTCGATCTCGACCGCTGTGTCATCGCCCACGGACGTCGTCGACTCGTGATTGAGCCCCGACATCAGAAGTCGCTCGACCATGTCGTCGACCGTGCCGGGAACCTGCACGTAGTCCGCAAGCCAGTTGGTGGAAATGATCATGGCGTCAGAACTGCCTCAGGAACCTGACGTCGTTGCGGTAGAAGTCGCGAATGTCGTCGACACCGTGACGCCGGGCGGCGATTCGCTCCACGCCCAGCCCGAAGGCGAACCCCGTGACGGTGTCGGGGTCGTAGCCGACCGCCTCGAGCACGGCCGGATCGACCATCCCGGCGCCGCCCATCTCCACCCAGCGGCCACCCCATTCCATGTCGACCTCGACGCTCGGCTCGGTGAACGGGAAGAACGACGGCCGGAACCGCACCTTCACGTCGCCGCCGAGGAAGCTCGACGCGAACATCCGCAGCACACTCTTGAGGTGGGCCATGGTGGTGCCGGACTCGACGAGCAGGCCCTCCACCTGGTGGAACATCGGGTAGTGCGTGGCGTCGGC
>Ga0129333_10006244_pt1 | contig 11279 bp, 18 predicted proteins | sample CPB6_08_DNA_FD_94474 | JGI IMG/M metagenome (GOLD analysis project Ga0129333, IMG submission 94474) | Freshwater to marine salinity gradient microbial communities from Chesapeake Bay, USA - CPBay_Sum_0.6_0.8_DNA | ecosystem: Environmental > Aquatic > Marine > Coastal | place: USA: Chesapeake...
ATTAGTAGCATTGAGATTCGATGGATTCCTAGAACAGGGACAACATGATTGGATGCACTTCTTAGGAACCAGTAAATTAGAATGGGCATTGCTATTAACTGATATTCAACGTGCTGTAAGAAAGTATCACAATCCTAATTTTACAATTAGTTTCGATTGTGCTAGTCCTTTCCTTGCTACCGCTAATGGTCAAATATATGTAAGTACAGAAATCCAAGATCGTAATAAATGGTTGTATCGTATGTTGCCTAGTGCTGATGACAAAAAATATGCAGCAGACACAAGAGAATTTATTACAGCAGTAAATCAAGATAATATATTCAAAGGACGTACATTTACAAACAGTCCTGTAATGGAAAATGTTCCTATTAAAGATATTTGTATATACAGACCTGGAGACCTAAATAAAATAGGTAAAGAAGGAAAAACTAGTTGGGATAGTTTTAGTTATGCTATCATGATGGGTCATAATGTGTGGCAACATGTTAATAGCGTCCAAGAAGCCAATCGTCAATATGATGCAGGTTTGTGTCCAGCTATGCTAGTAGATGAAAAATTCGAACGTACTTATTTTAAAGACATAGTAGAAGCTATATTCTCCACAAGCGATAAAAGTGTAGCAGAAACAATAGTAGAAGAATATAGTAAATTTTGGATGAGTATTCCTGGTACTAGGGGTGCTACTGGTAAGCGTACTGTTAATAGTTCAACAACATTTGCCGTTTTATTTGACGAAGTACAAGAAGATGTAGTAGAATTGGATGAAGATTCGTTAGATGAATCTAAACTTAATCAACTTGAAGAAAGTGTAAAATGATTACTATTAAAGATTTTATGGAGACTGTCGACTACCGAATTACAGAAGGTAGCGAATTTGGTTGGCGTTGTTTTGGTCCAAATACTTATTGTTTAGATTGCTGGAATGGTGATCATGATGGATTTAGTATTGGAATAGTATTTGATACTAAAACTCAAACTGTTTATAAATTTGAAGCACATGACTACAGTAAACAAAATAGTTATCGTTGGGTACATCCTGATTGGAAAGAGATCTACGAAAACGAAGCGAAAAATCGCGGAGTAGATAATAGTCAAGCATATGATGATGTCAAATATGTTGACTTAGATGATCATACTGATATTAGAGAAAAGGCTGCTTGTATTGTAGCTGGTATCGAGTATGACGAACGTATTAAGGTTCCTTTAGATCTTCCAGAAAGTTTAATAAACAAATTGTTCAGAATTGCTCACGAACAAGATATTACACTAAACGAACTAGTAGAAAACATTATCAAAGAAGAAATAGCATTTCGTAAACACGATCTATGAAAAGTCTTATTATAGGAATGGGGATTGGTCAACTGTATAAAACAGTTTTGACTAATCTTGGTGCCGAAATTACCACCGTAGATTCTGATATAAACAAAGATGCAGATTTTCCAGATGCGGTTGCTGCTATATTAGCACTTGGTCCTTTTGATACAGCACATATCTGTACTCCAAATTTTACTCATTTCTCTATCGCTACTAAAATAGCACACGATTGTAAAATTGTGTTTATTGAAAAACCTGGTGTAGCCACTGCTAGTAACTGGTCCACTCTTGTTCATTCGTTTCCTGATACACGTTTTATGATGGTTAAGAATAATATGTGGCGTGATAACATTGAGGAAATGAGATTAAATGCAGAATCCGCTGACGAAGTTAGATTGAACTGGATTAATAAGGATCGTGTACCTAGTCCGGGCAGCTGGTTTACAACTAAAAAATTAGCATTTGGTGGAGTAAGTAGAGATTTAATGCCACACTTGTTAAGTCTTTATATTGCCCTAAATCCTAATTGGCTTAAAACTAGTATGACTGGACAAGGTAGTAAAATGCAGTGGCACTTAAAAGACTTAACTGATACAGAATACGGTAAAGTGAATCCAGATGGTATCTATAATGTAGACGACCAATGTCATATCGATTTTGGAAAATGGAAATTATCTGCTAATTGGCGTAGTATGAATCAAGACCGTAGAAATATTGAAATAGATTTTGGTGGTAGTACACTTACGCACGAATTAGGTCTATGTCCAGAATATGCTTATGAACATATGATTAAAGAAGCATATGAACGTAGAGACGATAAAAAGTTCTGGGATAAACAATTTTTAATTGATTACTGGATCCAAGAAAGGATAGAACAACTTTGAAACAAGTACGACTATTAAGAACTTATGGTGATGGCAAATTTGTAGAAGAAGATTGGATCAAACCTGAACCTACTAGCAGTGAAATCGAAGTTAAAGCATTAATGACTGGTGTATGTCGTAGCGATATAGATATGATGACAGGTAATTTTCCTACATTACCTGCTAGTATGAGTGGGCACGAAGGGCTAGGTCTTGTAACTAAAGTCGGCGATAATATGATTAATGTCAAAATTGGTAATATTGTTGCTACAAGAGGTGAACCAGCTTATGCTGACTACTATAACGTTAGAGCTAAAGAATTCATCGTAGTGCCTGATGTAGATCCTAAATATATTCTCGAGCCAGTAGCCTGTGGTGTAAATCTTGTCAAACAACATATAGATATAATTAGAAATCATACATATGGACGTTGTCTAATTATTGGCAGTGGATTTCTTGCTTGGGTAGCTTATCATACTATTAAATTAGAATGCCTAAGATTTGCATCTTTGGAAGTTTGGGGCAATAACAATAAAGATTTATGGGAATCTACTGGGGCATTAGTTTCCGAACCTAATCATAAAAAATATGATGTAATTATTGACATCAGAGAACACGATTTAGTTCTAAGACGTCAAATGTTAGAGCCTGGGGGTGTCTGGATCATTGCCGCAGAGAAAGAACCTATCGTTACCAAATTTAGTGAATTACTTTGGAATGCCAATACTATTCTGTTTCCTAGTCCGCGTCATTACAGATTTTATGATTCGATGAGAGAAGCAGGTCTTTGGGTTAAAACAAACAATTTAAAAGTTGACAACTTCTGGACTAAATGTTATAATCGCAACACAGAATGGCAGCAAGCATTCGAAGATGGATTAAACAGACCACAAGGTTACAGTAGAGGCTATATTAAATGGGACTAAACACTGAAGAAAGACAAGGTGTAATCTTTTTTACAGGTTACGAAGTAGAACATACTGTAGCACACGGTATGTACACATTGTTTGTTGTTGGTACTCCATCACTAGAACATATTTTGGAGTGGGCTCAAAGATGTGAAGTAAAACAAATTTATTTTGGTACTAGTCAAAGTTTTAATCCAGAAACATATGATGACTGGAAAACTTGGAATAAACTTATTCAAGGCTGCTTAGAAGCAGGGTATTGGGTATGCTTGGACTTCGATGTTAAGTACGCCGAAGAAATTCACGAAGATGGTTGGTGCGAAAACAATAGATTTATTCCGATGATTAGTGTAAAATTACCTTACATTAAACTTTATAATTACAATACAACTCTTAAAATTGATGATAAAACTTGGGGTTCCACTAATCCTGGAGTTTGGACTCATCAACTTCATCGTCTAATGAGCATACACAAATATACTCATTGGGATCAATATACTCAAGATTCGGAAATAACATTAAATGATAATTAAACAAGACATTAGACCAAATAAAATGATCTGGGTAACTTTTCGTAAGGAAGGTATTCATAAATATCCAGCAGCACTAACTGATTCTAACCTAGCAACAGGAGACAAATATGATGTATCGTTCCTCGGTCATCCTCATCGCCACATTTTTCATTTCCGTGTGTGGATTGGTGTTCATCATAACGACAGAGACATTGAGTTCATCCAATTTAAAAGATGGCTTGAAGAACTGTATAATGGCGACCAAGCTGTATTGCAATTAGATTATAAAAGTTGCGAAATGATGTCTGATGATTTATATGACATAATTTCAAAAAAATATCCAAATAGAGAAGTTTGGATCGAAGTCTCCGAAGATGGAGAAAATGGTAGTTTTATCAAATATTAATTTTAAACAACTAAGAAGGAAAAACAAATGGCTCGTAATTACAAAGGCTACGCATACTTTGACAACAATCCGCAGATCGTAAAGATCTTCGATGACTTGGAAGCATTATTGGATTTTTGTCGTTGGGAATTACTGCCTTATGATCAGGCAGATCTTTATAACAAAGATAGCGAAGTATGGAAAAGATTTCTGCAAGCTAATAGAAATTTCAAAGGTCGCAGCGGCAATTATCGTAAACAAAAAGAACGCACATGACCATATATATTGTAGATCTCGAGGCAGTAGAAACACGTTATACTGCTCAATGGAAAGAACACTTGCCTCGAGCACTTAAAAAGGTACATAAAGATGTTGAAGTTATCTCTGGCCCTCAGGATATTCCTAATGCCACTACTCCTGGTGCCTTTCTTAATTTTGGTGGGACTAATATTTACAAGTCTAGACAAACTGAAGAAATTAGTCGCCTTTTTACGTCTGGCAAAGTAAAGGCACATGATCATTTTTTATTTACTGATGCTTGGCATCCAGGCATCATAAATTTAAAATACATGAGTAGTTTACTAAGTATACCAATTAAAATTCATGCTATTTGGCATGCCGGTAGTTATGATCCGCAAGACTTTTTAGGCAGATTAATTGGGAATGATCCTTGGGTACGCCATGCTGAAAAGAGTTTCTTTCACTGTATAGATCATAATTACTTTGGAACAGAATTTCATATCAAAATGTTTGTAGACATTTTGTTAAACAATAGTCTTAAATCTGAAAACCCTTGGTATAAAGAAGACTTCGACGATCTAATAGATTCTCGAAAAATTATTCGAACTGGATATCCTATGGAATATTTTCATGATTTATTCAGTCAATATCAAGGAATGAAAAAACGAGATTTGATTCTTTTTCCGCATCGTTTAGCACCAGAAAAACAAGTACACATTTTTAGAGATTTAAAAGAAATTCTACCTCAATATGAGTTCGTTGTTTGTCAGGATCAACAACTGACTAAAAATGAATATCATAACTTGTTGGCCGAGGCAAAGATTGTTTTTAGTGCTAACTTGCAAGAAACTTTAGGAATTAGTTGTTACGAGGGTTGTGTACTAAATGCTATTCCTATGGTGCCAGACAGACTCAGTTACACAGAAATGTACTTTGACACATTCAAGTATCCTAGCAACTGGACGGATACGTGGGACCATTATATGGACCATAGGCAGATGTTGGTAAAAACAATTATCGATCATATGGAATTTTACGAAACTAGACTGCCAACGTTGCATAAACAAACGGAGGCATTACGTGAACAATTCTTCACAGGAACAAATATTTACAATAACCTTAGATAACGACTGTACATCGACAACTTCTGATACGTTAACAATTACAAATTGGGATAATGTGTCTTTTCCATCTACTTATACTGATACTATAACATTGACTGGAAGTGGGGGCACTACCTATTCTCCTTATACTGTTGGTACAATTGAAACAGTAGATTTAAGCGGTATAGAAAGTTTTAGTACATTTACAAATTGGTTCAAAGACGAATTCGAAGGACGTTTTCCAGATCATGATAGAGTTATGGAAATGTGTAAAGAATACCCGGGCTTGGAAATTGCTTATCGTAAATTTAAAGAAGTTTACCAAATGGTCAAAGAGGACTTCGATGGCAAAGAACGCGAACGCCGGAATAATCGATAACAGAACCACATTTACTCTCCCTACCACCGGCATTTCTGGTGGCAGTGGCGGAACCGCTGGTTATGCGTATTCGAACACTACTAGCAATTCTACTTCTTTTGTCAATTCAAGCGGAAAAGAAGTTATGAAGTTTCCAGCAGGTGATGAAGCAACAGTACAAATTTTTGGCAAAATTAAATGGAATGGTGAAGACTTGCAAGAAAGATTAGAACGAATAGAAAGTTTGTTGCATATTCCTACAAGAGATGTTATAATCGAAGAAAAATATCAAAAACTTAAACAGATTTGGGATCAGTATAAAACCGCTCTCGAAGAATATAAAACTTGGCAACGATTAAAGGATTCAAAATGATAGAGACTCTTATTACAGATAAAGCAGATTGGAAACTAAGATTAAAGGTTAACGATTGTGATCATCCTAAAAATATAAAACATCTTATGTTTACCGGAGAACAGTATAACGACAAAGGCGAACAAACTAACACCAGCACATATGACTTCTTTCTTACTCAAGAAGAAATCGCTAAACTTTGGACAACTTTAGCTAATGGTGTAAGATGAAAAAAATATTCTACAGCTGGAGTGATATTCAAGGTGCTACTTATGACATAGCACGTCAAATCTACAAAGACAATTGGCGTCCTGATTATGTAGTAGGTATTACTCGTGGAGGACTAGTTCCTGCTACACTTTTAAGTCAATATTTAGAAGTGCCTTGTGAAACACTAAAAGTAAGTCTCCGTGATAGCGGCGAAAGCGAAAGTAATCTTTGGATGGCTGAAGATGCTTTTGGTTACGTTCCTATGGATGAAAGAGGTACTGTACATTTCGAAATTACTGGACTGCCTGTCAGAGAAGATAGTAGTCATCCAGAACGTAAAAAGAATATTCTAATAGTAGACGATATTAACGACACTGGCGCTACTCTTGCTTGGATTAAAAAAGATTGGCAGTCAGGTTGTTTACCTAACAGTTATGCTTGGAAAAATATTTGGCATAATAATGTTAGATTTGCAGTGATAACTAATAATCTTAGCAGTAAAGAATCAGTAGATTATTCTGTGTTTGAAGTAAACAAAGCTGAAGAGGATTGTTGGTTAGTTTATCCTTGGGAAGAATTTTGGCGTGGATGAAAATATTATGTTAACTGCTATCGAAAGGGCTTTAAACGATGGGATTGCTCCTTGGAAAGAAATTGAATACAGAACTAAAGACTTCTGGGTATTTAAAGATGGATTCCCAGTCACCGAGGGTCATTTGTTATTTGTGCCGACCCAAGAAACCTGGGACTCACTCGCTGCCTGTTACAAAGCAGCATACGATTTCGGCTACGAAGGCATAAGAACAGAACGTTGGGATGCGTTTAATGTCGGTCAGAATGTAGGAGAAGCTGCTGGTCAAACTGTAATGTATCCTCATGTTCATATGATACCACGAAGAATCGGAGATATGGATGATCCAAGAGGCGGAGTTAGACACGTCATTCCTCAAAAAGGAAACTACAGAAAAAACTCATAATGTATGGATTCGGTGGCAACATGAAAATATTCAGTGGAACGAAATTTGTGCTATGGTTATAGAAGTTTTCGGACTGCCTGGAAATCGTTACGTTTATACCCCGACTATACATTACATGGTATTTGAATTTATGTCTGAGAAAGATAGACAATTGTGCGAAATTCTATTAAGTGAGTATATCACAATATGAATTACGAAAAAATTGGCATTATTGGTCACGGTTATGTAGGAGAAGCAATAGCCCAAGTAGTAATGCCGCCACTTGAATCTTTAATTATAGATCCTATTAAAGGATTTACTGCTACATTCGATGAAGTAAAGAAAAATTGTTCTACTATTTTTATTTGTGTTCCAAGTCCGCAAGATGCTAAAGGCAACTGTGATACTAGTATTATAGAAGAAGTATTAAACAATCTACAAGGATATACAGGCACTATTGTAAGTAAAGTAACTGCTCCTCCTAAATTTTACGAAGAACAGTCAAAAAAGTTTCCTAATTTAGTATACATTCCAGAATTTTTAAAAGCAAATAGTCACTTTACCGATTTTGCAAATGCTAAATGGCTCATTGTCGGCGGAACTGTCAGTGCTTATCAAAGAGAAGCTATTAGAATATGTAAAATGCTACAGACAGATCTTACTCATATCGAGTTATGCGGTATTGGAGAAGCAGCATTTGTCAAATATTCTATAAATTCTTTTTTAGCTCTTAAAGTTGTTTTTATGAACGAACTAAATCAACTAGCGATTGCTCATAACTACGATTGGAAACATCTTGCCTATTTAATAAAAATGGATGAACGAATAGGTCATAGCCATACACAAGTACCTGGTCCAGATGGACATTACGGTTTTGGTGGAGCTTGTTTTCCAAAAGACACAAACGCACTATTAAAATATGCCGAAGAACTAGGTGTAAACCTAAATACATTGGATACAGCAGTAAAGAAAAATACTTTACTTAGATTGACACAACCTAAATAATATTATAAAATTATTAAAAGTGAGGAATAAATGACAGGAAAATATCTAGCACAGGCAATAAAAGCAAATATGAAGCGTGATGGAAAACGATTTTGGGCTAACGATAATGTCAGTGAATACATAAAAGAAAATTATAAAGAAACATTAATCGAAGAAGCTACAGAAGCATTTGAAGAAGTATTAGACGCTTTACTTATTGATCGTGAAAATGATCCTAATAGTAAGGGTACAGCAAGACGTCTTGCTAAAATGTATTTCAACGAAATAATGGCAGGTAGATATGAACCAAGACCAGATGCGACAAGTTTCCCGAATGACTCGCAGGACCGTTACGAGGGCATGTTGGTTGTTCGTAGTGAGTTGCGTAGTATGTGCAGTCATCATCATCAGCCCGTTAATGGTGTTGCCTATATTGGTATTATTGCAGCTTCCAAGCTCATTGGACTCAGTAAGTACACAAGAATCGCACAGTGGTGTGCAAGACGTGGTACTCTACAGGAGGAACTTGCTAATGATATTGCTAGGGAGATCGCCAATGCAACAGGATCTAAGGACGTAGGTGTTTACGTACAGGCAACTCACGGTTGCTGTGAGAATCGAGGTATTATGGCACATAGTAGTCTAACACAGACTACAGTGTTAAAAGGAGCATTTAAAGACGATATAGGTACAAAGAAAGAGTTCTTTGATAATATTAAATTACAACAAGACTTTGCCCCTAGATAAAAAAATATGACTTCTAAAGAACTTACGATTAAAACTGGTGAAAAAAACAATATAAAGGTCCAAAAGACTGAAAAATATTGGGTGCATACTAATTATGGAAAGTTGTTAGATTTAAGCATGGGATGTTCTTCTTTTATTTTTGGCTTTGATAATCCGTACATACTGGAAAGAATGCACGACTTTCAAAAAAAAATATCTTATTTGAATGCTAAAAAAAATGAATCGTGTGAAGAAACTGATATACTAATTGAAAAATTATGCAGGATAGGAGGCTATGACGGCTTAGGTTGGGCGGTAAGTGGCAGTGACGGAATCGAATGTGCCATATATATGAATGATACTTATTATAAAGTATTAGGAAAAAACAAAAATAAGATTATTTCTTTTTCTCCAGGATATCACGGAGCAACTTATCTAGCTAGAGCTATGCGTAATGAAGTTTCATTGAATCGTTTCGTAGTTCTAACTCCTCCATATTTCTTTCACGAGTTGAGTCAATTAGAACAAGAAACTCATTTTTTAAAAAATATTAAAAATATATTAGATAGAGATAATGAAATAGGAGCTTTAATTTTTGAAAGTATTCCCTGGATCGCTGGATTTTGTCCCTGGACTCCAACTTTTTGGTCTAATCTAAGAAATTTATGCGATCAATATGAAATAAATTTAATATTAGATGATGTTTTTGGAAGTGTAGGAAAAATTGGTCCGTATTTTAGTCAAGATCGATTTAATATCAAAGCAGATATTGTCGTAATTGGAAAGGCATTTACTGGCGGACTTGCTCCATTGAGTTGCTGTTTGACTACTCAAAAAATATCAACTGTAATAGAAGATAATCATTTTTATAATCATACGTGGCATCCTAATATGGCTGGTGTCGGTGCAGCTTTGGCTGTATTAGATATATTCGACGAAAATCAAGTTTATAAAATCGAAAAAAGATTAATTTCATTAGGAGAAAGTCTTAGAAAAAAAGGACTGATATCTAACTATGTTTGTCAAGGATTAATCTTTGGTTCTGATTACGTTAACAAACCTAATGATTGGGATAAGTTTGTTAATAATGGCCTTTCTTGTATAGCCGATATCTCAAACTCATTTGGCTTTATAGCTCCAATTATTGCAGATGACGAATATTTTGAAGAACTAGAAAAACGTGTAAGTAAAGTTTTAGAAGTTTAATAAGTTTATTTTAAGATATATAAGGAAATTATATGAAAACTTTAGAAGAAGCTTGGAGTATTATTGAAGAACTTAATGGCGATGCTCATGATCGAGCCTACGATACATGGGCGGCAGCAGACGAATTGTCCGATTCAGATGACGAAGACGATTGGGAAACTGCCGAAGAGATGCGTGAAGAAGCCAGCTTAGAACAAGCAAGTTACTTTCGAGAATACTACGATGACTTAGACCACGAAGAACGTTCTCTAGTAGAATATTGGTTACAAAACGACGAAGACTTTAAAGAACAATTTTCTGTTTATTATGGAGAAGAAGAATTTGAAAATGAATTCCCTACGTTAAAAGATAATAGATAAAAAAACTATCTTATGTATAATGTTTGCGCTGGGTATTCTTTAAAAAACTTTTCATGGTACTGGTACAAATAACTTTATTGTGTATTTAAATTGAAATGTATAAATTAATTTTACAGTGATGAGGATAATAATGAGTCAATCAGATATAGATGATGTAATTTACAGAATGAAAAATCTTAAAGAATTTAAGATTAAAAGAACTATGGATGAAGGGTTCGTACTTAACGGTAAGATGCCTTATCATGTAAAACTTGACAAACATAATGTATTAACAGTAAAATTAATGGCTGTTAGTAAAGAAGAAGCAGAACGTCGTGTAAGCGAATTTATTTCAGGAATGAACGATGATAACAAAATGGCTTAAGAAAAAATTTACCCAGTGGTGTAAAGAGGCGTGGTATTCCGAACAAGAAACAGATAGACCAGACAAAATTGTTTCTGCATCTATGAATATAGAGCCTCGCTCAATTCATAGCGACCCTGTTTTAAATTTTACAATTTATAATGCAGTCGGAGGCAAAATTGTAGAATTCAGATATTACGATAAGAAAAATGATCGAAGTTCTACGCAAATGTATATTATTGGTAAAGACGACGACTTCGGAGATAAGATAGCAAAAATTGCTACACTGGAGGTATTAAAACAATGAGTAAAATTAAAATCGCAGAACTATTTTATAGTATACAAGGAGAAGGACGCTTTATGGGTGTTCCTTCTATTTTCTTACGCACATTTGGTTGTAACTTTACTTGTTCGGGATTTGGTATGCCGCGTGGCGAGCGTAGTACTGCCAATGATGATG
>Ga0129333_10006245_pt1 | contig 11278 bp, 17 predicted proteins | sample CPB6_08_DNA_FD_94474 | JGI IMG/M metagenome (GOLD analysis project Ga0129333, IMG submission 94474) | Freshwater to marine salinity gradient microbial communities from Chesapeake Bay, USA - CPBay_Sum_0.6_0.8_DNA | ecosystem: Environmental > Aquatic > Marine > Coastal | place: USA: Chesapeake...
CTATCTAGCTCAGTGCCATCGTCTGTTAAGGTTATTAAATAAACTCCATTTTCGCTTTCGTACTCTGATTTAAGCCGACTAAAACGAGAGGATGATAGTAAAACATCACAAGGGACATTAACGCAATAAGTCTGACTTTTGTTATCCCACATTTTAATAAATATACTGTTACTTGTTACCATATCTTTCTAAGCATTGACGTCGTTCATATTTATTTCTAGCTCTATCGTAGCATCTATCAAAATCTTTATTGTAGTGTACCCCATTGTACTTTGTCCATATAACATATAGTATAATCAATATAGGGTATATGAATAGAGGGCTATCAATCAGGGCTGCGATTTTCTTTTTCATATTGAGCTACATTTATTTTCTTTGGATCTAAATACTCCTCAATGAATGAGTATAAGGTCTCGTATGTCTTATCCTTGTATGTAGCTAAGCCATCATCATCCTCTACAACATTCTGCATCACATCATCAGGTATCTCATTATGGAACTCTGCAAGCCCACCATATAGATATTGGAAGCACCCATATATACCCATCCCACATTCCTCGTAGTCGCAAGTGATATTGACATGGAACTTATCGCATATAGCTTTCATATCTTCAATGGAGATATACCACTTAGTATCGAACCTGATGCTCAAGTGAATGTCATTTGGCTCATCTACATCTAAATGAAACATATACCTATTTGTCTTATCGTGAGGAAGTAATGATACCCCATCACCATTCGTGTTTATTTGTTGTTGCTTGAGAGCTTCTAACTTAGAGTAAAGCCCTTCAATGTTACCCTTACGCCCTGTAAAAGTAACGAAATTACTGCACCAGTTTGGCATTGTTGATAAATTTATTTGTTAATGTGATACTTAGCCTTGTATAAGAACATAATCATATCGTTGAGCATCTGCTTGTTATCATCATACACCCCTCGACTGAAATCTATATTGTTATTGATAGCATCCTTGCAAATACTAATGACCCTATCTATATTTTCGCAAGCCGACTTAGCATCCATGTCAAAATCTATCTTCATCTTCTTAGATATTAGATAATCAATAATGCAAGAACACAAATCTTTATCTGATGTATTGTGTTTGGATTCAGCAAAGTAATCCCATATATGAGGTATTAAGTCATATTGCTCATCGTATGGCATTGACTCAAACATAACGCCATTGACAACAACTCCGTTATCTATCAATAGCTTCGATAGTAAATATAATTCGTAATTCATTTTAGTATGTATGTAATTGTTCATAAACGTGTTCCCCTATTCTATCCACTAGACCGCCAGCCTCGCAGATGTTCCATATATCTACGGAAGATCCGGAGGGGTAAATCTCATAGACTTGTATCTCATGCTTATCGTGATAAACATCATGGTGGTATGATACATCTAGTAACACACCGCAGTATTCTATTGTTCCTTTCATTTCTTTATGAATTAAAATATAGCTCCCCTACCTTGAAGTATCTATCAACTTGACTATCCTCAACAATAGTTACCATTGATCCATTGCGGATACCATCAGCATAATACTTTGCATACTTATCAGTAGATTTATCAAATACTTTAAGAGCATTGCTTGAATCAACTTTTGTTACACCGTACATTGGCGTGTGAGTCAAGGCAATTCTAATCATTGGGTAAGTATCAGATAATATCTGACGATAGTACCCTGTTGGTGCTTTTTCTGTTATCATTGTTTTTTGTTTATTAGTTTATGCGTTACGGATGCGCATCCCCCATTGTATTATTTTAGAAGCCCCACTCCTCTCTATTAGCAGGGGTATTAGATTCATACTCTTGTTGCATCTCTGCCTCAATAGCTCTCTGCTCAATGATTGAGTCATACTGCTCGTCAGTATAGTCCTCCCCATAAGTTAGCTCGGCATCACATAGTGTGCATAGCTTGGCTTGCCAGTTAGATGATTGAGCTACATCGTCACCCTCGTACCCACAATACTCGCAGCTACATACCGGAGACTCTACATCCTTGAACAGCTCACTCACAGGTGTAGCATCATCATCATAGTCAGCATCCCAAAACTCTTTGTATGAAGAATACTTAGTAGCACCTAAGCCACTACTATAACTAGGGTAGGTAGTAACCTTGACACCCTTGCTGATACGAGTACCGCCATAGTCGTAGTAGTCCACATCTTTGTAGCTGCTATTACTAAACCAACAACCTAAGTCCCACACACCTTTCTCCTCCCCTACGATATGATACTGATTGTCAGTGTCGAGGAACACTAGCTTAGAATGCCCAATGAAGTCAGCAATTAAGGACATGATAACCTCGTTGTGAATGAAGCCAGGGGGAAGCTTCTTGAGCATGCACACGTTAAACATATAGGTATCTGAATGCATCTTGGAGTCAGGCACGCCACTGATTATACCATTGTGAACAAAACCAAGCGTCTCGTCCACAATAAACGGATGGCAGTTGCTCTCAGTAATACCACCATGGGTGGCAATACGAAAGTGTAAGATGATAGTAGATTTGGGGTGGGACTTACGCACATTGGTATAAGCATCGTAATACTTGTCAAAGCTAGTCAGCTCCTTGAACGTGTCAAGCTGATTTGTCTGAGAGTTGAGGAATAAGATACCTGCACCATTGTAGTTGTTATCCCAACAGTTCTTGATAACTTTCTTTTTTAACGTCACATTGGACGGATTCATAATTGCTATACACATAACTCTTTGTTTGTTAATTGTTTAATTGATTACTTATTCTTTTTCTTAGGCATTGATAACTTGCGACCATTATACATCTCTGAGTACTTGATATATAGGTTAGCTTTCTCAAAGATCTTGTCGGCAGTGAACACCTTGCATAAGTGCTTATGTAACCTAGAGTGAGAGTTGAGCATCATACGAAGCACATCTATCTCTGACTTGTTGATATTCTCGACAAAGATACGCATCAGTTCAGTACGCCACCATAAGTTATCTGCATTCTTGACAAGGGGGAAGATACGAAACTCTACTACATTGTCCTTGATATACACACTACTATACTTGTCACGAGACTCGAAGTACTTGTGCTTAGTCTTAGCTTTTGAGTATGTCTTGTCAAGGCGACTCTGATACATGGCATACAGCAGTGGAAACCATGCAGTCAAACCATCAGCCAACTGACTAGGGGTATATAGAGTGGATGCAATGTTGATATGCCCACCGCATGACTCACTACCAGCAGCATCGAGCAGTGGCTTAATCATAGGGTGATTGAAGTGCTTCTGTATCATGGTCGTGTCATACAAGTCAAACACAGGGCTGACAATCTCGAAGCCACTATGACTATTGAGCGAGCCGTCTGACTCGTGACACCACTTGATAGCATCGTAAATATGTACCGCATCGTTGAGAGTCTTAGCGCCCCTATCCTCTTTCTCTACCTCATACCCAATAGTCCACTTGGGAGTGTCACGCTCATAAGCATTGACGCGAGTGAAGTGATGATAACCACGCACACAATTATCATCATCATCATCATCATCGCATGGTATATCGTCAGAATGGAGATAATCATCTTCGCTACTGCACCAATAGTAATCTCTGTCATTTGCAATATCTATTGAAGCGAAGTACACACCGTCCCTATCTGAGTAGCATTCTCCTCTATTTAATATCATATACCCTTCCTGACGTCTTGATACCCAACCGTAGGCAGTGTCTGAATCCTCAGCGTACTCATCATCGTACTCACACCACACAATATCGTGGTCAGACTGCTCATCTGCATGAAACTCCCGATTTCGATTAGTGTAATGACACTCGTCATTGTGAAACCAATGATCGCTGAAATAGGACTTGGATGCAAGGTCAATGTGTAGCCACTGACCATCGTAGTCCCCGATAGTGCATTGCACGAATGAGGGTGATAAGTTGTCAGTCAGCTCCCATGAATCGCATTGCCGCCCATTTAAGCGAACTACTACTGGTGTGGAGTTATCCTCTAGGGCAAGATGCCCATTCCATAGGGTTACTATACTTCTCCCTTGGATAGTTGTGAGTTGTGTACTCATATTTTGTTGATTTGTTTCTTGAACTGGTTCTGTCGGCTGTCTGTTTTGTTCGTATATCGCACGCCAATACCAATGACCTTGTGGGGTTTGATCCCACGTCATTGCACTTGTTACCGCTTGACTGAAGCTATCTACCTCCATTGTGTCCCAACTATTCCTAGCAGGTAGTGTTGAGTCGTTTAAGATAACTGCTTGTAAGCTGATTCTCTCGTCAGCCGTTAGCCCGATGTCGAGCCATTTTCTAATTGTTAGTTGCATAGTTATTGATTTTTATTATGTTGTACTATCTCTAAAAAGTCCACCTCTTGCAAGTATGCGTGCATTAAATCTGATGCGAGCCAGTCCCACTCTCCCCATATTGCCTCAGAGTGAGTGCGGTCTATGTTGTCGTACACATAGTCGCGTAGTTCTTGAAGCGCATCGTACTCGTCCTCGTGTCTGTTACATATCTCAATAACCGCATCGTTAATGTGCGGAGTGTTTGACAAGTGTAATGCTACACACCATGTAGCGTGATTTTTCCATCCGTTGTATTCCATGTTATTTAATTGTTTAATTGTTTTGAATTTATCCTATTGTCACTTTAACTTCCCTATTAGGTAGCTTTTCCCAATACTCACTATTGAACGGAGGGAAGTAACATTTTAATTGATGTACAAATTGATTAGGAACGCTATAACACTCCTCTATTATGCTGTTTAACTTTGGGCTACCCTCGTACTCCTTGATTAAAACATACCGCTGCAATGATTTAGTTTCAGTGGAAGCTTCTTCACATACTAATAATTGCCTCATTATTTCTTTGTATTCGTGTATGTCCTCTTTCCTCCAATCTTTACCATAGCCTCTACCGCATAGGTATATAGCTAACATCTCATCGTCAGTAAACATCGTTTGAGTTTCTTCCATTACGATGCAAATGCTTTTTAGCATCTCATCATTCCAGTCATACTCATCGTAGCTTTGTCTCATTAGCCACTCGATTGCTTGTAATTTATCTTTCATATTAATGTTGTTTAATTGTTTAATTGTTCCATCATTTCTTCATAGTCTGCTAACGCTTGTCTCCAATCATCCTCCCAACGAATGCCGCATAGATATATGCCTAGCATTTCCCTTTCTGTGAATGTGGTTTGAGCATCGCGCATGAGTACGCGAATTGATTTTACCAGATCTGAAGGTTCTTCAAAGGATTTTTTTAGTAACCACTCGATTACCTCTAATTTGTTTTTCATGTGATTGTGTTTTTATATTTGTTCTACATTCATTGCAATAAACTGTTCAGCACGTTCCTCCCACGCTATGTAGTGAGGAGTGCGCTCATAAAAGTGCCACGATGTATCGCGGTCTGACTTCTCAGCGTGTTTCCTCGTGAACTTAATAGCTGATGATAACGATTTGAATGTTCGCGTAAAGTATTTACCTTGCGCGCTCATAAAGTTTAGTTGTACCATAGTTTTATTGTGTTGTTGTTTTTACTTTTCATCAAATCTTTCGATATGTCCACACGCCAACATGAACACTGACAATAAGGAGAACACTGCGCCCCCTATTATTCCAGCGCCTCTATGTTCTATTAATGAACAGACAACTGTACCCACACCCATTACGAGCATGAGGTAACAAAGCGAGAGGTAAAATATACCCATCGCACGATCTAGTTTGGATTTTCTCATCGTGTTAAAATTAAAAGGGCGACCTACTAAATTGCAAGCCGCCCTAAGATTAAACTTTTTTTTACTAACCACTACATTAAGACATCAAATCTTCTAACTGCTCTACACTAACCACCTTAGGTGCTGTCTCCATAAAGCGTGCGAGTTTCAGTACACGCCTAGCGAAGCGAGTGCGAGATTCCACAGTCTTATTAAAGAAAAAGTGCTGCCTAAGTTCACGGTTAGCCTTAGCCGTGTCTATAGTCACGCTATTGGAGCGCATAACAAGGTCGAAGTGTCCACCTGTGGTTTTGAACTTACCTCCTGTGTCCTTTACTATGTCTACCCACCGAAATAGTTCGTGGCATGACGTGCCTATGACCTTAGACAGTGATAACTTGCCTAGCGTGTCGAAGTCTAGGCTGTACGCGTGTGTTTGTAGGCCGTTCTTATCCGTGAACGTAGCCTCTAGTTGAAATTTACCCATTGTTTTGTGTTTTGTTAGTTGGGAGTTTCTACGCATTATTGCGTATTGAGATATGGGCGGAATCGAACCGCCTCGCGTGTTGTTAGTTGCGCGTCACCTTGAGCATATCTTAGATATTTATATGTTCCACGTGAAACGTGAAACGTTAGTTTAACTTCATTGTGTATATTGTTAGCGTTACAATATAGTCGCTACCTATCGCCAAACGTTAAAATGTCACTTCGCTAAATAATACTCTAAAGGTAAAATGTTCCACGTGAAACGTGAAAAAACCTAAATTTACAGCCAATATAGTAATATATAAATTACTCCTATTCGTCGCCTCCGCATTATGTGTCTATTATCGCGTAATTAACGCGCACCCCTATGTATGGGGCACTGAATGAAATGGGCATAGTTCGCCCATCAAAGAAAGTCCTTATTTTGTCCTTTCCTTCGATACCTTCGCTATATGTCAAAGAATTTGGAATTATACGATTGAACACACTTCGCCCACACTGAAAATTTGGTAATTTTCCAGTCAATCGTCTTATTGTCTCACTACCTTGTCAACTCCGTTACTCGCTAGTCACATCCTCATTGACTATACAAAGATACTACAATAATTTAGAATACCAAATTTTTATTGAAAATTTTTTACTTTTTTTTGTAATTTAGAACCATTCTAAATAAGGGGGAGTTTTTTATTGGTTAGTGCATCCTTGTTGTATTATATGACAATATGAACTGTGTTGTACTATATTACAACGGGATCCATTTTGTATTTTAAGACAACCGGATCTTTGTTGTACTTTAAGACAACTTTTTTCTGTTGTATTTTAGGACAACTTTTTTTTTGTATTATATGACAACAAAAATAAATTGTATTATATTACAACGGATGAACCTTCGACTTTGTTAGGTTGTACTATATGACAACAAGCATTTTCAACACATTCACTTTTTTCTTTGTTGTATTATATGACAACGACTCAATTCCACACCCACCCCTTCCGCAAATTTCCGTTTCGGTCTGACCGGATCAGGCTAGGGTGTATAGGAAACCCACCCCACATTATATTCAGCTCCTTTCAGCTTTTTATTCGTTTTAACCCCCTTAAATAGAAAAAGGGGCATTACCCCCTTAGCAAACACTTATCCTTCAAATTTGATAGATTAAAATCGCTTCTTAGCCATCTTATCGTTGAGGTATTTAACCACTTCATTTATCTTGTTAGTGTAGAACTCTGTTACTTCATCTAACCCTTCGACTTTGATAGCTTGGGCTATTTTCCCTATTCTTTGTCTGTAGTCTTTGCTAGAGAACATGAATCCGTTAGTTTTACGAATATGGTACACTATTGATGATGCGTCCATCCCGATGAACTCTGCTATGAGGGGATAGTTTTTGGGCATAGCTCCGTCGCATAGGTATATCCACGCTCGTTTGGCTTCTATTTCGTTAGTTAGCCTAACCCCGGACATTACTTGAGAGGCTGTAGTTCCGTACTCGTCACAGCAAGCGTCAAGGATTATCCTCATGAACTCTTGTGGGTTATCCTTCCATGACTGAATGGGTACGTCTTTCTCTAGGAAGTCTTTAGCTTCTGAGAATATAGATTCATCCATCTGGACTATTAGTCTAAGGAATGTTCTTTTTTGGTGAGGCTTCACATATTCTAGGAGCCTTTTTATTCTAGTGTTATTCATGTGTATTACTAGTGTATCAAAATGGTACTTCTTGTTGTATAGATTCTTTGTTCCCTATGTAGTTTTTGATACTCCCATCTCCGGGTTTGTAGAACCTCCCTGATGATATGTCGTATTGCAGCATTAAACTACCTTGCCTTCCCCAATGCTTGAACTTAACTTTTTGGACAAACACTTCGGGGGTTGATGTTCCGTCCTCGTGGAAATGTCTATAGACGCTAATTCCGTTATGGGACTTGTTGTAGAAGTGAGCAGATCCGGCCATGTCGTATATTGTTGGGACCATGTAGGCTCCGGTTTGTTTATCTCTCTGCATTTTTGTTGGGTGAGCGACTACAAAGATATGCACTCCGTACTTCTGAGCAAAATTTATTATCACATCAAGTTGTTTGGATATGTACACAGTTTCATTTGATGAGTAGTCGTGTTCAAGTTTATTCCAAGCGTCAATGACTAATCCGTTGATTCCGTATCGTTTAACTAGTTGTGTTGCGTGTTCGACTATGCTCTCTACGCTGTTATCTTCTTTTGGGACAATGTGAACGAAGTTATCTCTGTAGTAATCCATAGCTTGAACTACTTGAAAGTCCTCTACTGAATTGAATGACTCCCCTAGTAGTTTAGCAGCTATCTTAGAGAAGTGCAGTTGAATGGGGTAGTTCTCAGGGGAGAATATCCCGAACCTCCAGTTGTGCATAACAGACAGGTCAACCATTATTTGATCTAGGAACTCTGACTTTCCGTGGTTAGGGATCCCGGTTACTACGGTTAGATACCCTGGCTCAAAGGTCAGTAGCTCGTTGAATGAGTTTATGCTTATTCCGCAACCGGGTTTTAGCCCCTCTCTCTTTAACCTCCAAATATCATCAGCTAAATCATCAACGGTTATGATCCCCTCTATTGGGTATGGCTCAGCATTGGTTATTGTGTCAGCGATGCATAGTTTATCAGTCATTAATAGCTCATTTGCATCTTTATGACTGAAATATGCTACTTTTCTGCATCTATATTTCCCTAATCTGCGAGCAAGCTCCTCTTGAAGTATCCTCCCCGGCTCATCATCATCAGTTGCTAAGTAGATAGTCTCTATGTTCTCGAATAGGTCTATGCAGTTGTCAAGGTATTGTAGCCTTTGCTGAGAGGACTTTGTTGCTCCGTTGGGGACTGAGATTACTGAATCGAACCCCATCTCCATGTATGAGAGGGCATCCATCTCCCCTTCTGTGATGATCACATAGTCCATACCAATCATTGAGTCGATGTTATAGAATATCAGCTCAGCATCTTTGTATAGCTTAAAGGACTTTTTTGGTCCACGATACTTGACATTGATTAACTCTCCATCACGGAAGTAGTTAAACTCAATCGTCTTAGCCTCCTTCTCAAGCTGAGGGAAGAATGTACGACCTTGGGTTATTTTAGCTTTAATCACAGTCCTTTGAGATATTCCTCTGTCTGTGAAGAATTTAAGCACATCATCTTCAAGCTCTGTTACGTTTCTCCACTCAGGTCTAACATAAGACTGCTCAGTAAGCGTGGATTTGATATAAGGACCATCTAGCTTCCTCCCGAACTTAGCTCCGCAGTGAAGGCAGTGTCCTACTCCTTTGGCGGCATCCCAACTAAAGGGTTTGGCATTTTGCTTCTTTCTGTCCTTTGAGCATTCTGGGCATGGCATTGAATTTTCTCCGCTACGCTTAACGTCAATGATGTACTCTCGTTTTGTTTGTATGTTTACTATTCTTTCTGACATTTTTGTTAATTTGTAATTTTACTTTTGGTTATAATTTGTCAATCTCTTGTTTTACTTCTAGGAAATGGTTGTATAACCAATCATCAGCATAAAAAGCCACTCTCAAAATTTCGTGAACTGCAATCAATGCACATTGCTTGGCTCTATCTTTACAATCCTCTTGCCCCATCTTCCATTGAACTTGTGGGTAAAAAGATTCATACAATGAAATGGCTTTTTCTTTCGGGGTCATAGAATTAAGATTTAAAACCAATAGGGGCTGATTTATACTCCCAACGACCATTAATTACCTCTCGCTTCATTAGAGGGCTATTATGGAACTCTTTTATGTACCCTGGTATATTGACATCATTTTCATTAGAAAGTTGAATTTTGACCCCTTTCTGTGCGTTTTTGAGCCATCCTGCTATGAGTTTCTGTTTCCAATTCAGAACTTGATCCCCTTTTGCGTCTTTCCAATCTGCAACCGCGTAATACTCCCAAGCGCTCCTCCCAAGCTGTTGATCAAATCCCTTTGAAACGACAAAATCAACTACTTCTTCAACTGTTGGGGGGATGAAAGTTTTTCTTTTTCTTTTTGAATTTTCTTTTTCTGAATTATTACTAGATTCTAAACTAATATTTCTATTTTCATTTTCATTTTCCATATGTATTACACTAGTATCTCCATATGTATTACTAGTGTTCTTCATATGTAATTCACTAGTATATTCACTAGTATTACTAGTGTTATTCACTTGTACTACACTAGTATCCCAACGCTTTTTAATGTTGTTTCTACGAGATTCGCTAAAGCGCTTTCTTTTTTCAATCTCAGTTTCTAAACGAACATTGTAATAAAAGCCATTTTCATCCTTCTGAAATTTTTCAAGGACAGCTTCATCTAAATCTCCGCAGATTTGAATTACTCTTTCTTCGTTTAATCTCCCATGTTGATGTTGGGCGCAGATAAGTCTGATGTACTTTCCGACTTGGGTGTGAGTAAGGAATGCTGTCCCTACATAAAAGTCCTGTGAATAGAACAGGAAGGCTGGGTCTTTTTGTGCCATAATTTTACTTTTTGTTTTTTGTTTCGGATACAAATGTAATACACTTGTATCGTTCTGACAAAATTATTTTATTAACAACCTAAATTGTTAACAAAAATATTTGTGCATTAAAATTTATGACATATCTTTGCGGTCTAATTAAAATTATATGAGTAATTATTCAATGACAGGAGTAGTGGAGTCAATCACTCCAATTCAAGAAAGAGGTAACTTCACATGGAGGAACCTAATGTTAAAAACAGCTAAGGAAGTAAAAGGGGAAACCTATTACGACTATTACGAGTTTCAAGTGTCTGGGAAGAACCTAGATACTCTTAGTGAATCATCTGTAGGGTGTAACGCTGAGATCTTCTTTAATATCCGTAGCCGTGAGTACAATGGTAAGTATTATACTAATCTTGCTATGTGGAAAATGACTTACGAGCCAAGTGCTACTGTGGAGAAGAAGTCAAATAATCAAATGGTTAGTCAAGCAACTGCTCCTGTAGCGGCTGATGATGATTTGCCATTCTAAGGTAAAACTTCTAATCCTTAATATAAATTAATTCCCTTGCTTTGACTACATTTGGAAAAAATACCAATATGAAATCTGTCAGGCA
>Ga0129333_10006247_pt1 | contig 11277 bp, 28 predicted proteins | sample CPB6_08_DNA_FD_94474 | JGI IMG/M metagenome (GOLD analysis project Ga0129333, IMG submission 94474) | Freshwater to marine salinity gradient microbial communities from Chesapeake Bay, USA - CPBay_Sum_0.6_0.8_DNA | ecosystem: Environmental > Aquatic > Marine > Coastal | place: USA: Chesapeake...
CTTGCATCTGATCGTTCACGGCTCCACCTCCCGTTCCTCGCGCCAGTATTTGCCGCACCACACGCAATGGCCATACGCCAGCCCGCCCATGGTGTAGCCTGTAGTGGTCATGTTGTGCCCCGTAGCCACGCCGCACTTCTCGTGCAGGGCTTCGCGGGCGGGGCGCTGCTGCTCTGCGATGGCCTCCAGCGCAGAGGTCGACGCGCTGCGGCGCATCACATCGAGTCGCCAGTACTCAGCGATGATCTGCTTCTTGACCTGCTCGTCGCTCACGGATGCCCCTCCAATTTGCGCATTGCCTCAAGGAAAGTGTCTTCCCCATAATCGCTTGAGTACAAGTAGTCGATGACACGCATGACCTCGGACAACTTGTTGATGGCAGCAACCTGCTTCTTCAATACCTCAAGTGTTTCAGGTTTGTAACTAGGACAATAGCTCCACGCATTTGGGTTGTCGTTGTTCTCGATTTCGTTCTCAAGCTCGTCCGCGAACTGACGAACTTGGTAGTAGATGTAACGATTGCCGTTGAAGTGACCACCGCTCATTGTTCCTCCAGTACCCACTTCAAGGTGCGCTGTTCGACCAGTAGCTCTCGGATGTCAGCACTCGCATCCATCACGCCATGCCAATCGTTTGCAGCCAGCCGCACCAGCAGGTACTGGTGCATGATGGCAAGGCTGTGCTCGACTTGCTGCAACCTGGCGCGGATGGTGTCGGGGCTAGGCATCTTTCTTCTTCCGCACCCGCTTGGGCACCACCGGCGCGCTGAACTCCCAGCCACCAGACACCTTCTTGCACACGGTCTGCCACAGTGAGTCGGGCTTGCCAGCAAAGCCAGCACCTTCCCACGCGGCCCGCAGCTTACGGTCAGACTCCAGCCACGCACGCTTCTGTACCGAACGACTCATCCTAGACTCCCATCTGCGCCCGACAGGCGCGGCAATAATGCGGTGCTGCGTAGTCAAACCTGGCCATGCTCCACGGCCACTTGCCGCATAGACTATTGCCAGACTCAAACGCATGGTTAATCAGGTTTCCGACCGCACCCCAGCGGCATCCTTGTGCAACCGGCAGTACGTACACCGCTTGCTTCGGAGGCTCCACCGATGCGCTGGCAACTGGCACGGTAGGATGAGTGAGCGATACCACGCTTGGTAGTGCCGCACGCATAAGTTCCTCGCGGATACGGGCCTCTCGCATTGCAAGCAGCACGTTGTTTTCGGCAGAAGGGGTGGTCGGCCTCTCACGTGGCAACTCCTTGCAGACTTGGCACCTGCGGCTCTTGCAGATTTTGGTACGCGCCATGCCATGCAGGCGAGCGAGCACTTGCTTACTGAACTCGCGGTCGCTGACGGCATTACCAATCGTCATCGTCATCCTCCTTGTCGGTGCCATCCCAGCAACCGCAAGGTGTGCTGGTACTGTCGCTAAACATCTGGCATTGCTTATCATCAGCAGCGGCTACTGCACGCCAGCTATACGAACGACCAAGGCCCACGACCGTCTTGAGATTACCTGAGTTCAGGGCTGCATCTTCGATAGCCAAGGCTCTGGCAAACAACTCAGGCTCTTCGCGAGCGAGCCTGCGGATTTCATCCTTCTTGGTGGCAGGACAAAAGAAACAAGATGACTTCGATGGCTTAGGTAGGCCAGAACGCTGCACTGCATCCAAGCAATCCTTCTGACTCCAGTTCCATTCAACAAGCGGATAGATGTTCTCGTAACCTGGGTCGACAATGTGCGGCTTGATGCGCCGCTGTTCGTCACGGTGAAAGCCAATCGCTTTAGTGACCTTCTCACCTTTGGCCCACGTCTCGATAGCCATTGGCCAAGCTCGACCCCAAGAAAGCTGTGCCCGCACCTTCCACTTGTCCGCGCACTTGTGGAAACCATAAGCAAGGCTTGGCAACTGACCACGTGTCAAGCACTCCTGCTCAAGCGTGGTGTATCCAAGCTCAGGCTTGCAGTGTTTGCGACAGATAGTTACTTCAGGCAAGCCGTGGTCAACACACCATTGGCTAACCTGCTTGATGTAATCATACGTATGCGGATGCTCACCACCCGTATCAGCAAACAAGATGGCATCGGGCCGGATGCCGCGCTCGACCATACCGACCAGTACAGCAGTTGAGTTCACGCCACCGCCATACGAAACAACCATAGTCATCACTTCACCCCCGCCAGAAACCCGCGCCACGTCTCGGCACCACCCGTGGTCATCCACACGGACAAGCCACGGCGCTGCTCGTTGGTCATGCCAGCAGGCGCAGGCTTGCCCAAGCTCTCGCAGAACGCAGCCACCACGTCATACGCCCAACCCTGCTTGTCGAGCCAAGCCGTGAAGCCTGCCTCGTCCTTGGCCCAACTAGCGTGCTCACCCGGACGCTGCACCCGCTGCTGGTACACATTGTCCTGGTCCCGGTCGGGGTCGTCACCCGTCTCGATGCAGAAGGTCTGACGCAAGGCGTACTTGTAAGCACATGTCATCGCCTTGTTGCCGGCCTTGTCGCCAGAGTCGGCGCCCTCGCCCAACGCTTCGACATCGATAAACGTTCCGCTATCTGCGTGCGTGAATCTAACGATTGCCTTCAGCAGGCAAACGTTCATCGCGCTACCCTTGGCGGTTGTAACTACACTGCGCTCCAAGTCCCGGTACTCTCGTACCGAAATGCTTACCCCGTGCTCGACGAACGCGGGCCGCAGCTTGGCAATCAGGTCTGCCTCGCTGGCAAACGAGTAGCGCAAGCCCTCGCTCTTGGTCTTCTGCACGTAGCCGTTGATGCTGCCGTAGATGGCGGCGATGGCTACGTGGATATCCTTGTGTGTAGTGCTCATCGCATCTCCCTCGCAATGCAGTACCAAACGAACTGCCCTTCTTGCTTGCGAAACAACTTGCCGTCACGGTGTAGTTGCACGCACGCGCCGCCGATATGGTTCGACCTGTAGTAGGTTTTGCCGCTATCCTTCAGGTACTGCCAGACATCGATCGCCCGCATCTCGCGGTCGGGATAATCCAGAAAGACTTGCAGCACACTGTTCTTGTTGATGGCCATGACGCCCCCTATGCCCACCGTGGTGGCCGCAGTTCGTTACTCTCAAACCGACTAGCCAGACCTGGCCAGTGACCGAACTCGTTGCACGCTTGGTACAGGCGCACAGCCGAGTCCCACTTGGCACGGCCCCGGTCGATGAACTCTTGGCCAGCCTTCAGCACCACAACCTGGTGCGGTGCCTGCTTGGTCACGAAGATGAACCACTTGTCCAGCTTGCGACCCTCGACTGCTTGCACTGCCTCTTGGTACGCAGCCGCGCTGATGTGGTATCCATAGGTCCACGCCGCACGGGTCAAGGCGTCCTCGTCCTCGGCGCTGGTCGTCTTGATGTCCACGATGGACGCGCCTACGTAGTCGAGCTTCGACTTCAGCAGCACACCGTCACGCTCCCAGAGGTATGCCTTCTCGGCCTCGCCACCAGTCAGCATGTGGCCAGCCTCAGCCATCACCGCATCGCGAATGCGGTGCGCCTTGTCCCAGTCCTCGACTGACACCGCCTCCTTGCCTGCGTGCTCACGCGCCCACCTGGCGAACGCCTCCTTGCCCACGGTAGTGCGCCGGTCCACGTCAGGCGCCAGTGCGTAGCGCACGTCCACCTCGTTTGGCTCAAGGCAAACGCAATGCACCAGCTTGCCGAACTTCAGTTCAGCCGTAGGCTCGCGTGGATTGAAACGCTCGTATTCAAACGCAGCCGGCGAGCGCAACAGAACCTTGGCTCCACTCGGGCTGAGTCTGCGGAGCGCAAAGTATTCTTCGTCCTTCATGTTCCCCTCCATAATGGTTTCGCTAAACGGGTCGCGGCAACGTGCGTGGTCGACCACCCGGCCCACGTGTTGGGCGCGACGGGTCGATCTTACGCATACGCCTACGCAGCGACTTGAGCGCAGCCAGCGTTATCCCCAAACGCTCTGCCGCTTCGGGCAGCGTAGCCGACTGCGCACACACGTGGTCAATCCACTCGATGTCTTTGCTTCCTCGTGCCATGCCTCACCTCACGGCGCAACCGTATCGCTAACAGGCGTAACTGTCAAGCACTGCGGCCTGGGTTGCGTGCGTTTGATTCGCTTGCCGTTCCATATCTCCGAATGCTTCTTGGTCGGGAACGGTGCAGTGGTATCGCAACGCACGCCGCACAGGTAGCAGATGAAGATGCCGTAGATGTAACCCTGCTCGCTCTTGTAGCTGCCGGCGTTACGCCAGCGATGCTTGCCTGGCTGGATGTAGCTCACCATGGCAGCACCTCGTAGCCCTTGCCTGCGCACTGCTCGCACCGCTTGTAGCCGCTGCCGTCGCACCTGTCGCAGGCAGCCATGAGTTGCAGCAGGGTTGCGCCTTCGCTGTTGCAGTTCTGGCATGTCACCTGCCCGCCTCCATTGCACCCTTGGCACGGCAGTTCTTCGTCGTCTTCCACATATTGCCAGCGCATCATGCCACCCCGACGTGCAGCACAAGCTCGTCCATGTTTGGAACGACTTGGATTGTGACCCACGTGGCGCGGGCGCGGCCCTCGTCATCGATGCGCATCCGCCGCTCAAGGTGGGCAGCGGCCAGCGCACGGCACAGTTCCGGCGAAGAGTCGAGTCCTTCGATGTCGGCGCGCTCCTCAAGCGCGTCGGCCAACAACTCGGCCAAGTCGGCGTCGCTTGCGATGACCTCGTTGACCTGCTGCTCCACGATGCTCTCGTCGATCTGATTAATAAAACGATCCATGTACTGCATGACTAACCTCCAGGACGTGGCATAGGGTGGATGTGCGTGCCGGTGCCAACCTTCCAGCCAGCCGCACGCATACGCTGCCGAAGCTTGCGCACTGCGCCATCGCAGATACCCAGCCGCTCGGCAATCTCGGTTGAGTTCTTGCCCGACTGGAACAGGAACTCGATATACTCTAGTTCGTTTCGCTTGTACTGCTTGCCTTTCACGTTGCCTCCTCGGGCTCTGTAGTGTCAACTCGTCGCACTTGCGGGCGGATGCCGCGCTTGTCTTGCCAGCGGTCAGCCAGCAGTCGAGCCACCTTCTTGCGCGTCGCGGTGTCCAACGCAAAGCGTGGGTTGTCGCTCGGCTCGCGGTAAGCTGGTGCCTCAGGATTCTCTTGTAGCCATTCGGCCAGGCGATTGGCTGCGCCCTTCCAACTCAGCCACGCAAGGTGCGTGATGTATACACCGGCTGCATGCCTAGCCGCTGAGTCCGTCTCCGCCCAGCAGCGGGCCTGCACAAGTACTGGGTCATCAATCGTGTACACCAGCGAAGCCAGCGTTCGAATAGCGTTGCGTCCTGCCATGATACAATCCTCTTTGTGTACGGGTGTGGGTAGATGGCTCGGCCGGCCCGGTGCTCCAGCAGGGCTGGCGTTGCAGGCTCGGCTTCAGGGTGGCAGTAAAGCACAACCAGCCCGCGCCTGATGGTGGTGCCAGGTAGCGCGTGCTGCACCAAGTTGCACGCACTGGCAGCGCCGATGCCGTGGGCGATGCGCTTGCCGGCTGGGTCGAAGACGGAGTACGTCATGTCACCCCCACTGCTCGGCCATCGCTCGGGCGATGCCGGTGTAAGTTCGGCTCCGCTCTTTCCAGCGGTCTGGACTAGGAGCCATTTTGTGAACACGCGCCTCGCGACCATCGACAATCGTGGTCGGCGCCAACTTCGGCAAACCCTTCAACCACAGACAAGTCGCCTTGGTTTCACCATGGCCGAACTGCCACGGTTGGATGACTTGGTCTGGCTTGCGGATGCGGCTGCTGATAATGCTCACAGGATTCTCCAAGGCAATCCTGTCAACAGGCGCATTCAACAGGCGGCGCACAAACTCCAGAGCTTCGGATTGCTCAACCAACTTGTGCTTGAACCAGCGCGCACCACTCACCGCCAAGTGAGTGCACGGCGGGTGCGCAATCAACAAGTCCCAACCATCATTGATAATGTCGAATACATCCCCTTGATGGTGCCACCTCGGGTCGCCTTCGGTTGCCAACAAATCGCATGACCAAGCGTCATGCCCACGCGCGCGAAAAGCATCGCGCACAGTTGCGCTATACTCACAAGCGACTAACACTCTCATCGTATACCTCCACGCGCACAGCCCGTGCGCTATCTGTTTCGTCGCACACTTCACCTACCACCACCGCAGTGGCACCGGCAGCGCAGTAGCCAAGGCCAGGCAGGATGCGCCAGTGCATACGCTTGCCACGGTGCCAGCCGCCTACCACCTCACCGATGGCAGGCAGGCCAGCACCGCAGTCCGTCAGCCGCAAGCGTTGCAGCTTCATCGCCCACACTCGATGGCCCACTCGCGCTTGATAAGCGCAGCCAACTCGTCCAAGTCCATCGCCCACCAGTAGCTGCCATCGCTGCTTACCACGCGCCTGCCCAGCAGGCCAGGATTCAGCAGCAACGGGTGGTCATCCACTCGCACGTGCCCACCGCACACGGGCAGCCAGTAGCGGCGCAGGAACGGCTCGCCCGTCACAGGGTCCAAGTCCTTGTGCTCGATTGTCTGCGGTGCGTTACGCCGGAACATCGGGCACCTCCACAAACACGACCCAATCCAGCTTGGTCTCGTCGTCGAAGCCAAAGAAGATGCGCTCACCCGGCCCGGTCGACTCGCCGTAGCGGGCACCGTGCGTGCGCTCGCACTCACGCGCCCACATTCGCAGGTTGCTGATATTCTCCTCGGTCGCGGCGCAGGTTGTACCCACGCGCAAGCTCGTGCTCTGCTCCACTGCCGTCAATGCGTCCTTGTACACGTCACACCTCCACGCGCCAGAAGAAGAGATCCAGCACCCAGCCGTGGTAGCACTGGCGAGCCTGCACAAGGCCAGACGCCACCTCGCTGCTCCAATGCCGCCGAACCTCGGCCAAGCTGCAGTAGGTGTAGCGCGTCTCGCACACCTCCAGCGTGGCCGACTTGCCATTGACCAACGCTTGAGCCTCGTCGGAACACGCCGCCCACCCGTCAGCGTCGTCGAGGTCGCGCAACTTCAACTCCGTCGTCACTGGGTATCGCATCTCACACCTCCATGCGAGCACGTAGCTCGCTCATGTCTTGAACCCTAACACTGTGGCATCCGCTGCGTCAAGACATGCACTCGATGTCTAGCAGCATGGCACCACTTGGCGCGTACACCCGCACGCGCTTGCACTTGTGTTGCACCCCGGTCAGCGCGTTGGCCTGCGCCTCGATGCGCGCTCGGCCCTCCGGTGTCTGCCACGCCTCCAGGTCGACGGCGTCAAGCCACACGGTTGCAATCCGTGGCTTCGTCGTTGTCTTGCTCACCCTCATGTCATCCCCCTAAGTTACTGAGCCAAGCTAGTCCAAGGAACAGAAACAAAAACGCTAGCGGTAGCACCATCACGTCCCCCAGTAGCGGTACAGGTCTGCCTCGGTTTCCAACTCTTGCGCCAGCGAGTCCGCTTCCATGCGGTCGAGCCACGCCTGAGTGTATGCCTCATCGAGCGCGGCCAGGTCGGCCATGAACGTCTCGATATCGGCCTCGGTCATGTCGTCGCTGTACTTCATGTCACACCTCCGCGCAGGCATTGCGCCTGCAATCTGCCGACCCTAGTGTCAGCGTGCCAACCTATCAACCAAAGCTGATAGGCTGGACCACTACGCTAAGCCAACCGGCTGGCCATCGCCCGCACCCGTTCCACCGACAGGTCGTCCGGCTTCGTTGCGCCATCGGGCAACACGCCGTCAACCTGCACGGTTGCCAGGTACCCACGCACCGCAGACGCATGGGCCGACGCCCACTTGAGTTCCCGCATCAGCACGTCGACCTGATACAGCGTCAACAACTCCTTGCGCACCTTCGCCTCCAGTGCCCACACGTCGCGCAGTGCAGACAACTCCTTGCAGCCGCCGACTTCCAACACCACCAGCTGACCTTTCGTGCTCACGTCCACCATCGCACACCTCCTAGTACCGCTTGCCCGTCGCAGGGTCTGCGCTCCAACTCATCGCCGCCAGCAGACCACCCGCCCGCCGGTTAGGTGCAGCCTCGCCCGCAGCCAGCGCCGCCTCACGGGTGGCGAAGGTTGCCGTCGTGCTCCATGAGTTCCAGCTGAACGCGCCATCCTGACCCAAGCTCAGGTCACGGGCGCAACCGCCAAACATAGGGTCACCATCGCCCCAGAACTCGGCCACAGTCCAGACCAGCGTAGCGTCGGGGCACCACGTGGCATGCGCCAGGTTGCCGCACTGGCACGGACTCGCCGTGGCCACAATCTCGACCACCTCCCGGCGGTTAGTCTTAGGGTGGTTGCGGTGCCGGAACTGGTGCCGGTCGCGGCACGTGCCCACGTACTGCCACACCTCGCCGGTGTGTGGGCACTCGCTCACCTTATCGCCAGCGTTCAAAGGCATAGCGCCCAAGCCGGCCCACGCCTTGTGCCACTCGCTGCTATCCGGCTGCACCATGTAGAAGTCAACCATCGCACACCTCCGCGCAGGCACACAGCCTGCATTGCCACCGTTCGCCGTGCCACCGTGGCACGCCCACCCTGCACCACGCGGAGGTGGTAGCTTGCAGGGCACCGGCTCAAGGCCGGGAAAGAGTCAGCACCCGCTCAGGGCAAGGCATAGCAGGCACACGGCCAAGACGCCGACCACCACGGCCAGCAGGTTCAGCGCGTCCGCACGGTCTGCGGCTCGTCGCTCCATGTCTCGCTGCCTGCACGTCAGGCACCGCTTGCAATCGTGAGTCATGGCTTCACCTCCACCACGCGATAATCGCGCACCCTGTAGTCGCGCAAGCCAGCCTCGCGGGCACCTCGCACGAAGTCCCGAATCTCCGCCTCGGCCTCGGCCTTAGTGGCAAAGCGCCACGGCTCGCCGTCAACCTGCCAGTCTGCATCGGCCCAGCCAGACAAGTACAAGTGTTCAACCATCCACACGTCACACCTCCATGCAGGCCGCAGCCCGCTCCGCAATCCACAGCACCCGCTCACGCTCCGCCACGGCCAGCCAACCCTCTGCCCACGCCAGCGCGTAGGGTGCAAGCGTGGCGTCCGTTGCGTCAGGCCACTCGCCCCGCAGGGTGTCCAACCTCTCCTCGCGGAGGTCGTCCAGCGTGGGCAACTCTTCGGCAGGGTCGCACACGTGGCGAGCGCTCCATGCGCCATCGCGGAAGCTGTGTCCGATTGTGTAGTCTGGCATTGTCTCATCTCCATGCGGGCACACGGCCCGCGTCTGCACTAGTAGGCTCGCGGCCCAGCGTGCCAAGCTGGGCAAGGGCAGGCGCCCCGCGAGTGTATCAGCGAACGCTGATTGTCAGGTCACGCAGCCGGCGCGCAGCAACTTGCCCGGCCATGTCGTGCCGCCAGATAACGACCGACCGGCGGTCCTGCGCATTGCCTACCGTGCCACAGGCAAGGCACGTGCCACACGTGGTCACGTGGCCACGCTCTGCGCTCGCAGGGCAAGCGAACTCGCCAGCACGGGGCTTTGCGCCGGGGTCTGCTACGCGGAAGCTGCGCCAGCCGTCCGGCGTGTAGGCTTCGCCGTCTACGCTCGCCACGTGCGAGGCTCTCAGGTGCGGCACACCGTCAAGGGCTGCGTGAGTGTAACCAAGCACGGGCAAGCGGGCGTCGGTCGCGGCCGACTCGATAGTTTGCCACACATCCACAGGCAAGGCTCCGGCATCGCCCCAGACCGCAGACCGCAGGGCACTAGCACCACCACGGCGCAGGGTGCGCAGGTATCCGGCCAAGTCGGCAGGCTCGGGCGTCAAGGCGTCCGCCTTGCGCAAGCGCGCATCCAGCCCCATGCCGACCTGAGAACCGTTGCCCACGTAGCACGTGCCGTTGCCGCCCGACGCTTTCGAACGGTGCTGGCAGTTGCCGCACACGCAGCGGTCCGCGCCAGTCTTGCGCGCTTGCCAGTAGCCAACCACCTTGCCAGCTACCACAGGCGCGACAATCAACCCGGCCACCTTGCCTGTTTTGTCGTTGCCGTGTTCGGCCACATAGACCGCGATATCGCCGACGTATTCACTTCCGGCACGAGCCGGGCCACGGTAAACACAAAGCATGGTATTCTCCACGCGCCACGTGGGCGCAATCTGCACCATTGCAGGCTCGCGGCCCAGCGTGCCAAGCTGAGCGAGGGCAGGGCTGCCCCGCGACTCATCATTCACCTTCCCCGCAGGCATCATGCCCGCTTGGCTTGACGGCGCGGGAGTCGAACCCGCAAGCACAAGCCAAAGCCTGCACTCTGCACCTTGCAGCCGCCAAGAGTTTTTTGGCGTCGACCTTCCCGCCTTACGGTCTCGCCCCGCGAGGGGCGGGAGAGTGTTGCATCGCTAACTGCCACCGCAACGCGGCAGGTCACGCACTCACCGGGAGGTCTGCAAGTTGTCACCCTGCGCAAGTGCCGCAGGTTACGGGTTAGGTAGGGCTGTCGCGCCGAACACAAGCGCCGCTGCTACCGCTTAGGCTTCACCGAAGGAGCGTTCCCCGAAGGGTGGAACCCGCAGGTTCCCGGTAGGAAGGGGGCGCACAGCCCGTCTTGCTACCGCCGCCGGGGGTTGCCCCCTCAGCGATGATTTGGACTATGCGCCTCCCCGCCGGGGGTGTCAACTGCCGCGCCAAGTGTGCCCTAAACAGGTGGCAGCCATGCCCGGGGCGCAAGGCGTAAGTGTGCGAAAAGACTACAACGGGCAGGTGATCACAAGTAGCGCCAAGCCCGGAGTGTGGTCTAGAAGTGTGCGGAATCAGTAGGGAAAAAAACGCAAAAACGCTAAGTGTGCAGAATCACGTAGCGGGGGCAGGAAACAGGGGCGATGCGGGCGGGGCGGAGCCGGTAGAAGTTGGGCGCTAGTCGCGGGGTGGTAGCAGCCAGGTAAACCTAGTGTGGGGGTAGGGATATGGGGAAAGTTGACCGATCGGTCAGGTCACACCTCTGCCCTAGGCGTCGGGCAGTGGACTAGACAAACGTCAACCAAGCTAGCCAAGCGTCAACTAGACAAACATCAAGTAACAGGGGTCGCGGGCTAAAGCCCTCAGCACCTCCATCCTCGCCGCTTACCGCCACCGTCCCACGCCGGTAAGCCCGGCTGAAGTGGACGGCAAGTCCGGCAGCCTCAACAGGCTGGCTTTCGTTGTGCTCAGCTTGTGCTCAGCTTGTGCTGGCGATGGCGCGTGCGCGAATAAGCGGAACGAGCGGGCCCGCGCTTGTACGCACGCTGTGCCCAGGCGCGCACACCCCCACGTTTGTGTGCAGCGCACCCGC
>Ga0129333_10006250_pt1 | contig 11275 bp, 10 predicted proteins | sample CPB6_08_DNA_FD_94474 | JGI IMG/M metagenome (GOLD analysis project Ga0129333, IMG submission 94474) | Freshwater to marine salinity gradient microbial communities from Chesapeake Bay, USA - CPBay_Sum_0.6_0.8_DNA | ecosystem: Environmental > Aquatic > Marine > Coastal | place: USA: Chesapeake...
CCCGCGCGGGCCGCCGACATGCGGAGGAAGTGCGCCGCCAGCAGCGGAATGTCGGTCTTCCGGGCCCGCAGCGGCGGCATTTCGATCGCCACCACGTTGATCCGCCAGAAGAGGTCGGACCGAAACCGGCCTGCGACCACGAGCGCCTCGAGGTTCTCGTTGGTGGCCAGGACCACGCGGGCGTCGACCGAGTGGGTCTGCGACCCCCCCACGGGCTCGAACTGCATGTCCTGAAGCACCCGCAGGAGCTTCACCTGCATCGCCGGCGAGGCCGTGGCGATCTCGTCCAGAAAGATCGTGCCGCGATCGGCGCGGAGGAACTTGCCCTCGCGGTCGCCTGCGGCACCGGTGAACGAGCCGGCGACGTGGCCGAAGAGTTCGCTCTCGAGCAGCGACTCGCTGAGGCTTCCGCAGGCCACTTCGACGAACCGGCCGAGCCGGCCGCTGCGGCGGTGGATCTCACGGGCGAGCAGCGACTTGCCGGTGCCGCTCTCGCCGGTGATCAGCACCGTGGCGGGAGTGGTGGCCACGCGATCGACGACGTCGAGGATGCGGGCCACTGCCGGATGGCTCCCGAGCACAGCCGATTCGGCCTCGGCGGCGCGGCGGCTGCCGGCCGACACCGCGGCGTCGAGTGCCGCGAGCAGGAGTTCATCGCTCACCGGCAGCGACACCGACGCATCAGCCCATGGCGGCGCGGCCTGCGCGTCGGCCGGCACGAACGCCACGAGTCCGACGGTGGGCGATGCCGCCCGCGCGGCGGCTGCCACGACTGCGGCCCCATCCTCGGGCAGGCCGGCATCGACGACGCAGCCACCGAGGCCGCCTCGGGCCGCGATCCGCACCGCCTCGGACACGCTCCCGGCGGCGAGGGCATGCCAGCCGGTCGAGCAGAGCCACTGGGCCGTGGCCGACGCCGATCGTCGGTCGTCGTCGACCACGAGCAGGCGAAGGGCGCGAGACGATGATTCCTGACGGATCGGCATGGATGATTCCTGGGCGTCTCGGCGCGGCATGTCCGCACAGGATTCTTTAGGTCGCAAAACGGCGACGGCAAAGTCGCCCCAGGGCGACATCTTTGCCCGATCGGCACCCGCAGGCCGTCACAACCGAAACGATCGGCAGGACCGAACGCGAATGCGACCATGCGATCGGGTCACCGCGTGCTGCCGATGCCGCCGGGGTGCCACCCCGACGACGGCCTACGGCGCGGGATCCGCGGGTGGCGCGTCCTCGTGGTTGACGTCGCCAAGGGCCACCGCGTCGGCGATTCGATCAGCCGCCGGACCGAGCAGGATCTCGCGCCTCTCGAAGAGGGCCTCCGGGTCCTGGTCGAGCATCCGGATCCGCCGCTTGCGGAACGAGAAGAACGCGATCACCGCCAGGGCGACCGCCGCCACGGCGATCACCACGGCCGTGATGCCTCGCTCGGCCGACTGGATCAGGCTCGTGATCCGGTCGCCGAAGAGATAGGCCAGCCCGAAGAAGCCGCTGATCACGACCGACGCGCAGATGAAGTCGGCCAGCAGGAACCGGCGGTACTTCACCCTCAGCATCCCCGCCGTCAGGTAGAAGGGGCTGCGGAGGCCGACGAGGAATCGGGCCACGAAGAAGGCCATGATGCCGTGCTTCTTGATCAGATCCTCGATCGTCTTCTCCCGCTCGGGTGTGAGAAACCCTGACCACCAGGGATGATCCCGGAGAATGCGGGCCCCGAAAAACCGGCCGATGGCGTACATCAGGCTGTCGCCCAGCAGGGCGCCGACCATGCATGCCGGCAGGGCGTAGTACCACTTGAGCGCCCCTGCCTTGCTCGCCACCCCGGCGGCGACGATCGGCACCTCCTCCGGAATCGGCAGGCCGATTCCGGTGAGCGTCAGGAAAAGGATGATGCCCAGGTAGGAACCCCGCTCGATCCAGTCGAACATGATGGATGCGGTGTGGAGCGGAGTGGAAGGTCGGACGGCGAGCGGTCCGAAACGAACGGGCGACGGCAGCGGGAGTGTACCGCGCCGTGGCGAACGGGTCAGGTCGGGTTCGCCCCCGCCGCGGCGGCCCGAAAGCGCTCGAACCGCAGGCCCGGTTCGGCCTCGATGTCGATCGCGCGGTCGTCGAGGTTGGCAACGATCACCCGCGTGCCGCCGCCGGCCTCGGGCAGGACGAGCACGGCGGCGGTGGCGGACCCCGGCGGGGCGACCATCGGCAGCCCGGACGGACCGAGCACGTACAGAGCCGTCGCCAGGGCGTCGGCGTCGGCCGCCGACTCGGCGATCACCGTCGCCGAGATGACTCCCTCCGCCGGACGTCCCGTGCGTGGATCGAGGATGTGGCCGAGCCGTCGGCCGCGGTCGACGAAGAACTGCGTGCCGGAACCGCTCGTGCCAATCGCCGTGTCATCGAGCGTGATCGTGGCGAGGCGGCGACCGGGCCGCAGCGGATGCCGCAGGCCCACCCGCCAGCCATGGCGGTCGCCGATGGACGGCCCCTGCGTGCCTCGGGCGATCACGCTGCTCTGTCCTCCGTGCATCAGCACGCTCGTCACCCCGTGCCGCGTCAGATGGGAGACCGCGCGATCGAGCGCCCAGCCCTTGCCGATGGCGCCCGGATTGATCTCGACCCCCGGCCGGAGAAACCGCACGCGGCGACGTGCGACGTCGAGTTCCACGTGCTGGGTGCCCGCGGCCTCACGAGCGGCGGCGAGAGCGGCCTCGTCGGGCGTGCGGCCCTCGCGTTGCAGAAACCCCCAGGCCCGGACGAGCGATCCCGCGGCGATGTCGAACGCGCCTCCCGTCAGCTCCCAGAGTTCGCGGGCCCGCACGAGCAGGGGCCACACGCCGGGCGACACGTCGACCCAGCCCTCCGCCGCCGACGCGTTGATCCGCGACAGTTCGCTCGCGGCTCGATAGATGCTGATCTGATCTTCGATCTGATCGACGAGGTCGAGCGCGTCGATCCCGAGTTCGGTGTCACCGGAGAACTCACCGGCGTTGAAGGCCGCCTCGAAGCGGCAGGCCATCGCGTCGCGGCCGACGACGAGGGTATGGAGGTCATCCGCCATCGGCGTGCTCACCGCGGCGCGAGGCCCCGGTCAAAGGCGTCCTGGTCGCGGCGGAAGATGGCCAGTTCGCTCTCGAATCGCTCCGGCGAGATGGTGTAGACCGCCCGCTCGTCGGTGTGCGAATGGCAATGGGCCACCAGCAGCCGGTAGAGAAACTTGAAAAGTTGCCGGGGCACGCGGAGCGACCGCAAGCCGTCGATCAGCCGTCGCTGGTCGATGGCGGGATCGAAGAGCTGGGCGAGCGTCGCCGGGGGTGCGCCCACGCTCGCCGCCTTCACGCGGGTGGAGGCGATGTCGTAGAGCGTCTCGCCGGTCCACTCCAGCGACGGCACGAGGTTCTGCTTGTCGAGCCGGGCCCGCTGGTGGAACTCCTCGCTCTCCCGCTCGATGAACCGGTAGAGCTCCTGCGGCAGGAGCAGCTTGAAGCCGAGGCCCGGGACCTTGAGGAACTTGTTGTCGAGCATCGGCCAGATCACCTGCCGCATCCGCTCGGCCGACCCGTTGATCAGGTCGGGCTCGTCGAGCCGGTCGACGATCACCACCCAACCCTTCCACCCCAGTGCCGCCAGCACGCCCTGGAGTTTCGCCATCAGTTCGTAGCGGTCGTCGCTGCGGGGCAGGGCGGGCAGCGGCTGGCCCGCGAGATCGACCTCCGGCATCGCGAAGAGTGCCCGCGCGAGCTGACCGACCGCCCGGTTGCCGCTCCGCATGCTGCCGACGATCCGCCACGCCCGCCACGTGCTCCACAGCCATCGCCAGCCGCACGGCAGCCACGCCGCGGCCAGAACCATCCAGGGCCAGCCGCGCGAGAGCCAGCCGACCTCGCCGCGGGAGAATCCGATCGCCACGGCGGCGACGAACGCGACCGTGGCCACGACCGCCAACAGGCCGGGCCAGCTGCCCAGCCATGCCCGGTAGCCCACGCGGCGACGCAGCCGCGACCACCGCGACGGAAACGATTCGGCGGTCGACTGGTCGTAACAGGCCGCGAGCAGAGCCAGGTCGCGGGCCTGGGGCCGCGTGAGCCGCGGCAGCTTCCCGGAGGTGCCGACGAGCTGCGTCACGAGCTGGGTGACGGAGAGCGTGAGGATGGCGTCCATGTGGTCCCAGAGCTTCCACTGGCCGAGCACCTTCTCCACCGCGCGGCCCTTGCCGACGCGGCTCACGAACCGGTCGAGGAAGGGATTGAAGTCGTCGTAGAGCACGACGAACGTCCGCGCGTCGGGGTGGACTTCGTTGTGCCGCTCGAACTGGCGGACCATCTGCAGCTTCAGCGCGGTCTTGCCCGAGCCCTTCTCGCCAAACACGATCGCCGTGCTCGGGTCGGAGGGGTCGCCGTAGACCTTGTCCCACGACGGGTGGAAGGTCGTCTCCAGGCAGGTCCGCTTGAAGACCGTGTCGTTCTGCGCGTCCTCCTCGGCGAACGGGTTGCCCGCAATCCCGTGATGCTCGAGGAACTGATGGACTTTCATCGTGCGACGCGTCTCCGGCAGCCGGCGTATCCGATCACTTCGCCGGCACCATGCCCTCGATCATCTTCCGGAACCCATCGGCGTGCTGCTCGACCGTCGCGGTGGGGCCGTAGAACTTGAGGAAGTAGTTGCCGTCGGGGCCCTCCACGATCGCGGCGAGCATGCGATAGCCGGGACGGTCGATCGTCGCGCCGCCCGCGAATGGGCCTCCCGGGGAATCCTTGTAGGTGCCGGCGATGTCGACCAGCGTCACGTCGCGGCCCGCGACCTTCAGTTTCTTGGTGGAAGCCTTGTCCTTCGTGCTGCCACCGTCGGGCTGGACGAACTGGCCGTACCACCGCTCGATGTTGGCCTCGACGGAACCACCGGCGCCCATCACCGTCATCCGGCCGGGAGGCAGCGGCCCACCGTCGGGCCCATTGCCGTCGGAAGGGATCGCGAACTCCGTCTCGACGATTCCCGACTTCGGCTGCACCCGCTTCCAGGCGGCCGGGGCCTCGAGCGACGCGGCGCCATCGGCGATGGTGAACAGGCTCTCACCCGCAGCCACCGCCGGTTGGGCGACAGCGTTCCGGGAAACGATTCCGCCGCCGAGAAGGCCGGCGGCGAGCACGAGCAGAGACGATCGTGTGAACATCTTCGACGGCATCTTCGACGGCATGAACGCCGCTCCTGCGAGGCTGACGTGCTGGGGGAAGGAAACGGGGTGACCGGCGGGCGTAGACCGACGAAATCTACCAGATCGCCACAGTCGACTCACCACGCGGGTCGCGCCGGCGGAAAGCGCGGTGGCACGTGATCGGGAAACACCTCCGTGACGGGCCGCCAGTCGCTCCAGTCGCTCCGCCAGACCAGTTCACCCCCCGTCGCGCGGCCCGACGTGAGCCAGTCGAGCAGTGCATCCCCGGTCATGGCGGCTGATGGCTGACCACCCGGCACGGCGATGCACCACGCGGCGGCAGCGGCCTCGGAGATCGCCGCCGGGATCATCAACTCGTCGGTGGAGATCTCGACCAGCATGGTGTCGCCTGAATCCGCGGGCGATGGCGCAGGGAGAGCCTCATCGAGCGACACGGCGGCAGCGACCGGCAGACCGGACTTGACCGGCACACCGGACTCGGGACGCAAACCGGATGCAGCCTCGCGGTCCGGCACTCGGGCAGGCGAGGCATTGGCCGGCGGGATGCGGAAGCGGGCGCTGCAGGATGGGCAGATCCCGATCTTTCCCGCAAGGTAGTCCTTGACCTTGATACGATGGCCATTCGGGCAGTGGGAGACGATGCCCATGATGCGCGTTCCTCGGGGCGACGGGCGACCGAAACCGCCGATTGTCGGTGGGGATGCCGCGGCGGGCAAGGGATTCGGGCTGGTCCTTGTCGGCGCCCCGTCTGGAACATACCTTCATCGTTTCTTTCGCGACGGTAAGGCCGCCCACCGCGAAGTCTCTGGAGACCAACCCGTTCATGGCACGCCGCGATGCACCCCAGCCCGAATCGGAGCAGACCGACGAGGAGCGTGGTCCTCTCGAACTCGCCATCGTGGGCGACCTGACCGATAACGAAGGCGAACTCACCAACCAGATCCTGGGCGTCGCTCCAGGAGCGGAGTGCACGATCTACTTCGACTCGCCTGGAGGCAGCCCCTACTGCGCGATGTCGCTCGTCACCTTGCTGCGACTCCGCAACATCAACGCCACGGCCATCGTGACCGGCGAGTGCTCGTCTGCGGCCCTCTGGCCGTTCGCCACCTGCCGACGCCGGCTGGTCACGCCCTACAGCGTGTTTCTCTTCCACCCGATGAAGTGGCAGAGCGAGGAGCACATCGGCATCCGTGAGGCCGCGGAGTGGTCCCGCCACTTCGCCGACCTGGAACGCGAAATGGACGTGCTTCTCTGCCAGTTGTTCGGTCGGTCGTCCGACCTCATCAGCCAGTGGATCCGTACGCACCGCTACGTGACGGGAAAGGAAATGGCCGACGCCGGGCTGGCGGAACTCATCTCGCTCGATCCGCTCCCGGAGTTTTCCGGCCGGGCCTGACGGGATCGCGACCGGTCAGCTGCGATAGTCGCCGTGACAGGCGTCGCACGACTTTTTGAGTTCGCTGGCGGCGGCACGGGCGGCGTCGTAGTCCTTCTTCCGGCAGGCGTCGCGAACCTTGACCGCGGCGTCCCGCATCGCGGCCGCGTAACCCCGATAGCTGTCGTCGTCGTGGTATTCGAAATCGGGTTGCTGGATCACCTCGCCGATCACCGCCACGATCTCGGCGTCGTGCAGGATGCGATCGAGTTCGCGGTCGAAGTCGCCGCGTGAAGCCATTCCGGCACTGATCAATCCCTCGCCCGTCTCGAGCCGGCTCATCAGGGCCGGCCTGGCCGCCGCCTGGCTCCAGCGGAAATCCTCGTCGCGGTCAGCCCTTCCCTCGGGCGAGCTTCCCTCCAGCATCGACTCCAGGTCGCCGAGCCGAGCCTTGCTCTCGGCGAACGACTGGTCGGTGCCAACCTTGCAGTTCGCGCCGACCCGGGCGAAGAGGTCGCGGGCCGTAGCCGCGTCCTTCTTCCAGCGGATTTCCTGGTCGTAGGCCGCGATCACGCCGAAAGCCACCGCGATCGAAGTGAAGGCCTCGCGGGCCGAGTCGTAGCCGCCGCCCTTGAAGTCGGACGACTTCGCCACGGCCGTCGCCACGTCGGCTTTCCGATCCTTGACTTCGTCGGTGAGCGTTTCCTCCGAGATGATCGCGGACCAACGGAAGCCGCTCGAGGCGGAATCGGCGGCCCCGGATTGGGACCCGAGCCCTCTGGCCGCTGGCCCATGGCCGCCCGCCGCGAAGACCGGCCGCGGCCCTTGAAGCGTCGCGAAGGCGTCGTCGAAGAAGGTGCCGGAGGCAGCCCTGTCGAACCGCGTCGGCGGGGCGGCCCGCCTGCGTGGCTTGGTGGCCCCGCGTTCGCCTGCCGCTGCCTGCACGCCGATCGCCGTCACGGCCAAGGCGAGCACGATGGCCACCCTCTTGCATCTCGACCCGTGCTGCCGATTTTGCCGGGCTTGCCACTGCATGGAACCTTCGTCTCCGCGGCGACTCTCGACAGCAGCAGCATAGCAGCGGCCGATGGCTGATGGACACTCCGCAGCCGACCTTGACGCGGTGGTTCCGCCACGTCACCCTCCCGCCCCGCTCGATGCACTTTCCGAGGATTCCGAGGAGTTTCGCACGCATGTACCGCGACACCGCGTCCATCGCCACCAGCCTGTGCAGCATCCGATCGCCGCGGCGATCCCTCGGTACCGCCTGGATCATTGCCTCCTGCCTGGGCATCGCGCTCTCGGGATGCACGTCGACCTCAGCTGGTTCGGCGGGCACCGAGCCGGCCAAGGCTTCGGTGGTGAAGTTTCTCGACGCCATGAAACGCGGCGACGAAGCCGCCGCCAGCGGCATGCTCACCAGCGTGGCCCGTGCCAAGACCGAGGAGATGGGGATCTCGGTCGCCCCCCCGGTGCCGGACACGGCCACGTACACGGTCCGGGATTGCGAAATGGTGAGCGACACCAACGACCTGGCACACGTGGCAACCACCTGGGCCGACGTGGACGAAACCGGCGCCCCCACCAGCGAGAACATCGTCTGGGCCGTCCGCCTCGATCCCGAGGGTTGGCGGGTGGTGGGCATGGCCATGAAAATCTTCGAAGACATGCCCCCGCTGCTCCTCAACTTCGAGGATCCACAGGACATGATCGCCAAACAGGAAATGGTGGCAGAGGAACTGACCCGTCGGGCCGCTGCCGCCAGCGGCCAGGCTCCTGCGCGCACCGCCCGGGGTCCCGCGACGCCCCCCGCCACGAAGTAGCATCAAACTCTTCGAAATCGGCATATTTTCGCCAAATACCCCACTTTCTTGACATGTGGGGCCAGACTGATAGGTTTTCAGCCAAGTTTGCCTGACCGGAACGGCTTCCCCAGCCGTCACAGTCGATCCCCTGAAAGGGCCGGCCGTGCTCGTCCGCGACGGCTGAAAACAAGTCTGCTGCGGTCCGGTGGCCGTCCCGGATCGGTTGTCAGTTCGTGACGGCTTTCGCTGGACGCAGTACGCGTTCCGTGTCCTTAACTGGAGGTTCTGATGAAGCGTTATCTCGGTTTTGCTCTCGCGATGTTCTTCGCGATCGTGGCCATTGCCCTCGTCGGTGGTGACTCGGGCGCGATCGCCGGTCACGGCTGCCACGGCGGCCGCAAGTGCCACGGTGGCCTGCTGGCCCACCACAAGGCGAAGAAGGCTGCCCGCCGTTGCCACGGCAAGCAGGAAGCCGTTGCCTGTGAGTCGGCCTGCGGTGCTGAGGCTGCCTCGTGCGGCTCGTGCGGTGAGGCTGCTCCGGCCGAGGGTTACTCGAGCTGCGGTGGCGAGACCGTCGCGGCCGAGGGCTGCTCGAGCTGCGGTGGCGAGGCCGTCAGCGGCGGCTGCGCCGGTGGCGACTGCGGTGGCGCTGGCGTGATCTCCGAAGGCGTTCCGACCGAGGCCGCCCCGGCTGCTCCGGTTGTCGCCGAGCCGGCCAAGACCTGAATCGTTCGGGCCTCATCGCCCGAGTCGATCAGCGATCGAACGAGACCGGGCCTCCCTCGCGGGGGGCCCGGTTTTTTCGTGCGCCGCAGCCGGTCAACTCGCCGGCGGGGTGGCAGCCGGAGGCGATGCGGCGGGCGGCGCCGCCGGCGCTGCCGGGGGCTGGGAAGGCGGTGGTCGCCGCTGGAACAGTCGGCCGCGGCGCGGCGGCGCCTGCTCCGGATTGGCGGCCTCCGCGGCCCGGCGTTCCGCTCGTCGTCGGGCCACCTCGTCGAGCACCCCGCCAACGATGTCCGCGATCGCATCGGCGGTTTCGGGGTTCGCGCCCGCCTTTGCGGCAGCGTCGGACGCCATCTTCTCCGCCTTGTCTCGCGGCGTTTCGACGGCCGTCGAGGAACCGGCATCTCCGGCAGGGGTGTCCGACGCGTCAGCCGCGATCTTCGGCGGGGCTGCATCGTCCTTCGGCGACGCGCCGCCCGAGCGTGGCGGTGTCGCTCCAGGGGGCGTCCATCCGGGCTGCGGAGGAGCGGCATTCGCCGCGGGAGGCCTGCCGCCAGCAGCCCCGTCCCGCGGCAGGGGCTGGGCAGCCGGAGCGTCGGCGGGAGCGGCGAGCGGCTGAGGACGCGGGCCGTTTCGCAGCCGATCGATCAGGTCCACGACCACCTGGCCGGCCGCATCCTTGATGGACCCGTCGAAGATCACCTTCGGCTCGCCAAGTACTCCCCCGACGCCGAACGAAACCTGCTTTCCGGCCAAAGCCGCCACGAGGGGGCGATCCTGGGGCAGGTCGGCGGGGATCGGCAACGTGAGCTTCAGGTCGAGCGACCGGTCATCGAGGCCGACCGAGCCCTGCGACCGCACGTCAAGCCGCTGCCCGGACTTCTTCAAGGGGATGCCAAACTCGAGTCCCTCGTGCCACATCCGCCGCTCCGCGAGGTGGAAGGCGACGTCGGCCTCGTCGGTGATCCGGATCGTGGGAGGAGGCGGCAGGTTGAGGGGAAGCGAGCGAAACATGTTTTCGACGAGCGGACCGGGGCCCAGCACCACCTCGTGCATCTGCAGCAGTCCGGCGAGTTTCGCCTCCTCCGGCCGCCCGACGGGAAACGTCGCGCCATCGAGCCGCAGCGAGAAGCGTCCGCTCGTCCGCGCCGCATCGGCGAAGACGGGCACGATGTAGGCGAGCACCTCGTGGGCGACGGTCTGCTGGAGTTCCGCCTGCTTGAGCAACTGCACGGGCTCGATCGTCCAAACGGCATATCCATCGGCTCCGTTGCCGAGCGTGGCCTTCGCGTCGATCGGCTCGCTCACCCAGGGATCGCTCGTCCAGGGGCCGCTGATCCGCACCACCGCGTCGTCGACGTCGAGGCGCAACCCGATGGCGGCCCGTCGTGGCCCCTTGCCCAGCGGTGCCTGGCCCGGTTCACGAGGCGGCAGGATCGAGTCGAGATTCGTCCGGTGTTCCTTGTCGAAGACGATATCGGCGCGCAGGCCTTCGATGCGCACCCGGCCGAGGTCGCCGGCAGAGAGGAGGATGCCGGCAAGCCCGTGCTCCACCTCCACCCGGCCGACCTCCAGCGGCGTCGGATCGCCGTTTCGAGGGACGATCGCGAGATCCTCGAGCACGATCGGGCCGAACCAGCCGAGTCTGACGCCGGCGGGCTTCACGTCGGCGGCAAGTTCCGGGATCGCCGCGGCGACGAGTTTGGTGACTCGTTCGGGCGTGCCGACCAGCCACGGAAGACAGGCGATCGCCGCCACGACGACCACGAGCAGGCTGGAGACGAGCCAGCGGACGAGCGACCACACCGTTCCGCGGCGACCGGTCGCGGACTGGCTGGCGGCGGGGACGTCGGCGTTCGGCATCGTGGGCGGACCTCCTGAAGGTTTGGCTGCCGCTGGGAAACGGCGCATGGCATCCCCGCCATGCGCCGCCTGACGGCATCGCCGATTCTACGCGTCACCCCCGTGCAGGGGTCGTGGGGTCTGCTACAATCCGGGCGTTTTGCGGGCGTAGCTCAGTTGGTAGAGCGCTAGCTTCCCAAGCTGGATGTCGAGGGTTCGAGTCCCTTCGCCCGCTTTCTTCACGCCCGCAGTGCCATCCATGGCCACTGCGGCCTGGCGATTCAGCTTCACGCCCGCAGTGCCATCCATGGCCACTGCGGCCTGGCGATTCAGCTTCACGCCCGCAGTGCCATCCATGGC
>Ga0129333_10006252_pt1 | contig 11273 bp, 12 predicted proteins | sample CPB6_08_DNA_FD_94474 | JGI IMG/M metagenome (GOLD analysis project Ga0129333, IMG submission 94474) | Freshwater to marine salinity gradient microbial communities from Chesapeake Bay, USA - CPBay_Sum_0.6_0.8_DNA | ecosystem: Environmental > Aquatic > Marine > Coastal | place: USA: Chesapeake...
AAATAATATATTATTAAATACTATTACCAAGGATTTATATATTGGTGGCATACCAAATAATAATTCGCAATATAACAAAAATCTAAATGGTAAAATTAGTAATTTTATTATATTTAATAATGATATACAACAAAATGATATTAATAATATATATAATTCTTATAATTATTTAGAAAAAAAACGTATAGCGAGTTATAATTTTGATGATCAATCCGGTTATGATAGTATTAATAATTTTAATTTAGAAAGTTATAATCTTAAAATGACAGAAGATAAAAATGAAAGAATTAAGTATGAAAATGAAACAAATACTATATTGGAACTAGATCAAATTCCTACTAAATATAATTTAAAATATGTAGCAACTGATGCTACCATTGGTAATGATATATTAACATCATCTGAATACTATAATTCTATTCCTAAAATTAAAATTAAAGATGAATTTCATACAATTGATTATTTATATGACTATGATATTAATATTAATCATATTGATAATTTAATTGCTCATTATAAATTTGATAATGAATATTTGTATAGAGATTCTTCAAAACAAAATAAACATTTATCATATACTGATTTTGATAATAAAAAAATAGATTATCCGATATATGATAAATATAATAATTCTTGTAAATTTCAAGGTAATTTTGGTTTTAATATTCTTAATAATAATTATTTTAGTAATATTACTACTGTTTCATTTGATATTAAATTTCCTAAAAATATAACAACAGAAGCTTTTATAATAGGTGGCACACCTATTGATACAAATAATTGGAATATTAAAATTAATAATTATCAACTTATATTTACATTTAGAACTAATAGTTATATTATTCATATTAATAATGATAATCAATGGCGAATGATAACTATTGTATTTAGTGATACTATATCAATATATATAAATAATAAACGATATGATACTACTTTTAATTCTCAAACTTATAGTTTTACAAATCTAAGTATCGGTGCTATTAAATCTGATACATCTACAAGTTTATTACCTTTATATAATGAAACATATATTAAAGATTTACGATTTTATAATAATTATATTTTTACTGAAACTGACATTAGTAAAATTTATTTCAATAAATTTACAAATTATGATAATATTGATAAAGATTATAGTACATTATCATTTAAATATAATAATTCATTAGATTCTTATGATAATTCTTATGTTAATAAATCAGATTTACTATTTAGATTTATATTAAATAATAATTTTGATAATAACGTTCAATCCAGTAGTATTTTTTTAACTGATAATAATGTTGCAATTACTACAAAAATAAATTATGATTTTCATTTTGATAAAAATGCTTATTTTAATGGTACAAATTCAAGATTAATTATATCTCAATTAAATAGCGGTTATTTTTCGAATGATAAATCTGCTGGACCATTAACAATTAGTTTATGGTTTAATAGCGAAGATAATATATCTAAAAGATATTTGATTTCTTTAGCAGATAATACTATTCAATTATATATACAAAATAATAAATTGAATTATGAATTTAATGATACTTTAATAACTTATAATATTAATACTGATATACAAACTGATATTTGGTATTTGTGTACTTGTACTTTAACTTATATTTCATCTGAAAATAATTATATGATATCATTATTTATTAATTCAAATTTAATTAAAAATGTTAAATTTGAAACTATTAATTCATCTATTAATTTTGGACTTAATAATTATATTGGAACTAATGCACAACAAGTTAATTATTTTAAAGGGCTGTTATCAGATGTTAGATTATATAATAGTATTTTAAAACAGCAAGATATTAATTTAATATATAATAACTTTGGTACAACAAAATATGTAATTGAAATTCAAAAACCTATTTTATGTGATATTTTAATGGTTGGCGGCGGTGGTTCAGGTGGATTTAATGCAGGTGGAGGTGGAGGTGCGGGTGGTTTAGTTTTTGGAAATGATATATTATTAGAATCTGGAAACTATATTTTAGAAGTTGGCAAAGGCGGCGAACTTAATAATATTAATGAAGTAAATAATCACGGTAGAGGTTTTGATACTAAATTAATAGATAGTAACGGTAAAGAATTAATTATTGCTAAAGGTGGCGCACACGGTGGCAATCCATTTTATTCTATAGATAATGGTGGTTCTGGAGCAGGTTTATCTTCACAAACATCTAATGATAATAATAAAGGTGTTTTGTCTACTCAACAAAAAACATTTACAGTTTTTGATAAAAAATTATATGGTTTTGGTAATAATGGTGGCATTGGTAGAAAATTAGAATATGGTAATAATAGATCTGCAGGAGGAGGTGGTGGTGCTGGTGGTATTGGATATACTTCTGGTAATTATGATAAAAATATTGGACAAGATGCTAGAAATAATTATGGTGGTAATGGTGGAGATGGTTTATCTGAAATAAATAGTTTTAATTTTAAGAAATTATTTAATATTACAGATAAAAGTATAGGTTATCATAATAGTGATAATAATGTATATTTTGCTGCTGGTGGAGGAGGGTCTGTTTCTACAAATATAGATCCAATTCCTGGTAAAGGTGGTTTAGGTGGTGGTGGCAATGCAGGAAGTTTTAATCAAAATGGATATGATGCAATAAATAATACTGGTAGTGGAGGAGGTGGTTCTGTAAATGCAAGTGGTGTGATAAAACCAGGCAAAGGGGGAACAGGTATTATTTTAATTAAATTTAAGAAAAATTATCAAACAATTGACTTATATAGTTCTGTATTTTCTGTATCTTTCTGGGCTAAATTTTATACGTCTGAACCAAGTGGTAATCATATATTATTTAAACAAAATTCTGAAAAATATAAAAATAAATATTTAGAATTTTCATATGAAAACAATATATTAAAATTATCAACTGCAAATACTGAAATATTATCTACAAATATAACTGATGTTAATAGTTGGAAATTATATACAATTTCATTAGATTTTATTAATAAAAGATATAATTTTTATTATGATAATAATGATATATCTGATAATACAATAAATTATGATGAAACAACTAATGATTTTTCAGGTTATGGAGATTTTACTATTGGTGATATTTCAAATCAAAATGATATTTTAATAAAAGATTTTAATGTTTATGATAAATTTTTGAATAAAACAGATGTAGAATCATTATATAAAATTAATAATATCGTTCAATATATTGATAATAATTATAAAGTTATATTTTTTAGTAATCCAGGTTTATATAATATTTTATTTGATAATAAGGTATTTGTTGATATATTTATAGTTAAATATAATAAGTATATTGTTAAGACAAATATTGAATTATATGGTAATTATTTTATAAATATTACAGATGCTAATGAATATACAGATGCTAATGAATATGTTATTAAAAATGTTAATGGAGATGTTATTATTGATTCTTCATATTTATTAAGTAATAATGGTAAAGATATTGCATTTATTTCACAAGATAGTGATGTATTTATTACGACAAGTGCTACAAAATTGACTTCAACTAATTTAGTTGTTATTAGATATTTATTTACTGATACTTTAGAAACAGTTGATATTATACCAAATGGATTTATATTTTATGATGAAAATCAAGAATGGAAGGTTAAAAATAAATTAGAATATGATAACATATTAAATATACCTTGGAAGTTTTCTAGCGAAGATTCAGTCTATTTCCCAGGCAATGTTAGAATCGGTACAAATGTTTCTGAAATATATCCCTTACATATTAAGTCAAGTGTTTATAATTCAGTTAATAATGAAATAATAAATTGGGATAATGTTAACGATACTGGAATATCTATAAAAGCTGATGGTGCTATTTGGACAACAGGAGTTGTATTTTCATCTGATAAAAGAATTAAGACAAATATTAGAGATATATCTGAAAATATAGCATTACAACAAATTTTAAAACTTAAACCAAAAATTTATAATTATATTGATCCTTTAAGAACAAAAAATGAAGTATATGGTTTTGTAGCACAAGATGTTAAGGAAACATTTCCAGATGCTGTATCTACTAAGTCAGATTTTATACCAAATATAAATATTAAATGTGTAATTAAAGATAAAAATATTTTATTATTAGATACAAACAATTTAAATTTAAATATAAATGATTCGGTTTTAATAATTGATTGTTATGGTGTTAAATTAGAATGTAATATAAATTTTATAAATAAAATATCTATTAAGGTTAACAAATGGTTGGAAGGAGATTATTGCATATTATATGGTACTAAAGTATCTGATTTCCATACATTAGATAAAAATTATATTTATACATTAAATGTTTGTGCCACTAATCAATTATATAATATGATAACTGAACAAACTAAAATTATTAATGAACAAAATGATATAATTACAAAACTAAATGATAATGTAAATGAGAATAAAAAAATGATTTTAGAATTAAACAAAAAACTAGAATTAATTTATTCTAAACTTGTATAATAATTATATATATCTTTATCTAATTCTAAATTAATTTTATAATATAATAATAAACTATAGATTTCAATTAATTTATCTACTTTTTTATTTTTTATAATTATTTTTTTAAGATAAAATTCATCTATTTTACATTCCTTGCAGTTTAAATAAGACTTTTCTAACATTTCTAACTTTTTGATTTTTGATAATTTATTTTTAATTATTTTATTATCTTTTACTTTATCTAGCAATTTTTTATCTAAATTTTCTAATAAATTATTCATTTCATTTATTTCTTCATTATTTATATCTATTTTTTTATTATAATTTATAATATTTTCATAATAATTACCTTCTTTTTCTATAATTATTTTATCATAATTTTTAGTTAATTTAATTATTGGACCTCCCATTTTTTCTTCATAATATAAATTAATTAAACCTTTTAATATTTCTACTAATTCTTCTTTTTTTTCATTTATTTTTTCTTCTATTATTAATTTTATTTTATCTATTTCATTTTGATTTTTTACATATTTATTTTCTAATAAATTTTTCTTAATTTCATATGAAGCTGTTGACGGTGTTGGGAAATCCTTATCTGTTATTTCTGTTATCAACAATTTATCACCTTTATCAGCTTCGTGTCCTATAGCACTAATAATTGGTATATTTGAATTTTTTATTTCTGTATATAGTTCTATCTTATCAAATGAATTTGATATCTCACTTGTAGATCCACCGCCTCTTATAATAATTATTATATCATTATCTTGTAAATTTTGAATTGCATTTATACATTCATTACAAGTATTTTGTCCTTCTAGACTAATTTCTTGTAAATTAATTTCAATTGGAATATTAAATTGTTTCATAAAATCATTATAACCTTGTGTTTCTTTTTTAGAAATTATTCCAATTTTTCTTATAGTATCCCAATTTATTTCTTTTTTATTATCATAATATTTTTTTTCGATAATAATGTTCTTTAATTTTTTTAAATTTGATTCGTCAGATTCTAGCTCTATTGATTTTACATTTAATATAAATTTATGACTATAATAGTATTGTGCTGATATATCTCCTTCAATAATACAATTTTTATTTTCAAAACTTAATATTTCTTCTTTTTTCTTAATATTAAACCAAATAATACACTCAAATGAACTTTTATTATTTGTTATTTTAAAACTAATTCCTTTATTTTTTAATAATTTACATTCTATTATATCACCTATTATTTTTATATTTTTATAATTTACTGCTATTAAATTTGTTTCATTTAGTAATTCTATATTTAATGTATCTGGTGTATATAATACAGTATCCATTTTATTATATTTTTTTTAATATAATAATCAATTTTTAAAAATAGTACATTTCTTTAAAAAATAAAATTTTTTAAAAAGCTTTTTAAAATTTTAAAATAAATTAAGAAATGTACTATTTTTATTTAAATAGATTTTTTATTATAATATATATATGAGTAATTATTCTATTACATCTATTTGTTTTGGTGCTAAATATACTAAAATTATGGAAAAATGGAAAAATAGAATTTTTCAAAAATGTTTTATTAGTCCACAAATAATTGTATTAAATGATAAAAATATTGATTTAATAAAAAATATATTAAATATAAATTATAATATTGATTTTAAAAAATATGCATGGTGGGATATATTTAGATTAAAACATAATTTAATTTTACTTGATAAATTGAAACACCCTATTATTAATATTGATTTAGATATTATTATTGAAAAAAATATTCAAGATATTATTAATTTACCATATGATATTATAATATCAAAGGAAATTGGCGAAGATAAATCATATCCTTTAGAATTTAGTAAAATACTTGGTTTAGGATTATGTACTGGATTTTATTGTATTAAACCACGTTCTAAAATTATATTAGATAAAATTTATTTAGAAATGATAAATGGCGATAATTACAGCGATCAGTATAATATAATGAAATATATTTGTGAAAATAAAAATTCTATTAAAAAAGAAAATATTATATTAGATAGTAATATTTATACAAATTATATAATTGAAATTGAAAATATAACTGTATGTGTGCTAGATTTTGATATAATAACTAGAGATCCTATTGTTAGTAATAATCAATATGGTAATCATATTAATATAGATAATGTCGGTGGTAGTGAAAATTTCTTAAAATATTTTGATAATAATTTAGAAAATTTGCCTCTAACTTGCAGATGTGGTAAAAAACATCTAAATGACTATAATGAATGTATTCATATAAAAAAAAGAAATTTATATTAATTATATATGAAAAATAAAAAATTTGAATTCATTGGATCATATGATATTCATAATTGTAATAAAACCGATCAAATATATCTAAAAAATATTAAATTTGAATTTAAAGAAAAAAAAAACAAAAATTTTTTTTACTATTTTAAAAAATGTTTCCCTTGTTGCTTTTCTAAAAATAATATAAACACTTTATAATTTATTTTATTAATTATGAATAATTTATTTATATATCAAGATAACTTAAATAATAATGTATTATCTAACTTATTTAGAAATTTGATATATTTACATTCTACTTGTGGTAAGAATATTAATGTTTTTTTAATAAATAAAGATAATTTATCAAAATTTATTAATATTCCAGAAAATTTTAATTTATTAAAAGAAAATATACAATATAGATATATCAAATATAATGTTTTATATAATTGGGGAGGAATATGGTTTGAGAATAATGTACTAATCATTAATAGATTTGATTATCTTTTTGATTATCTTAAAAGTAATGATGGATTTTTTATAAAAGATAATAATATTAAAGAAGATTTATGTGGTTTTAATGCAAATACATCATTATTATCTTATATTTTAGAAAATTTACATTTAGATATTAATCAAATTTTTATTAAAAATAAAGAACTATTTAATAATGTATATTTTCATTTTATTACTGATTATCATAATTCAATATTATTTTCACAATCATATAATGAGTATATATTGATTAAAAATTACCAAAAATTAATATTTCTTATTATAGATAATAATAGCACTATAGAACGTGATGATTTATTTGGTAATAAATATATAATTAATTATTTTATTAATAAATCTTTTGAGAATTTAAATTATTTAGATGACTTAGATTTTATTGAAATTGGTACTAGCCATTTTGAAACATTAATACAAACTTCTAAGAATTTTGAAAAAGGTATAAGTATTGATGCAGTTAAATATTATGTTGATGCATTGCCAAACAAACATAATGTTAAAAAAATAAATATTGGAATTTCTGATAAAAACGATTCAGCATATATTTATTATATACCACCAAATATTATTAAGTTATTAGAATTACCAGTATGGTATTATGGATGCAACTCATTAAATTGTTATCATCCATATCACGTTCAAAATAAGTTAGAAAAATATGTTTCAATAGAAAAAATTAATATTATACCAACATATGAACTATTTTATAAAAATAAGGTTAGAAAAGTTAAGTTATTAAAAATAGATACGGAAGGACACGATCATATTATTTTACTTTCTTTATACAATTATATAAAATATTTACCGAAAATATTTTATCCTAATAAAATAATATTTGAAGTTGAAGGAGATGCAAATAAAAACAATTTGGAAAAAACAGATAATATCATAAAATTATATGAAGATATTGGATATAAATTAATTAAGAAGGAATGGGATGCTATAATTGAATTAGTTTAAATTATTAAAAAAAATTATTAATTATTTATTTTTTGCCATTTTTAGTTTTTTTTTTATTTTTTTTTTAGCACCACCTTTAATTAAGCTATTTAAATTCACTAGCCTCCCTAACCCCTCTAACAAAGCAGTACCACCTTTTTTCTTTTTTGGAGATGTTTTTTTAGCTTTCATTTTTTTATATTTAACTAAATTCATCATTCTGTCTTTAGACATTACATATAATTTTTGTGAACCAGTTTTTTTATATAATACTTTTTTAACACCTTCTACAACGACTTTTTTAGTTTTACCAGTTTTACCTTTCAAAATTTTATATTTAGATTCGGTCATACCTATTTCTAAACTAAGAAAAAAAATAATGTGTTAATTTAAATACATTTACAAACAACAATTAAATATTAATGATATTCATAAACAAAACGATAATGGGTTATTATCAATTCACTAGGCGAAGGTGCAATATGGGTTTCTGATATAAATGGTCCTTTATCAAATGGCGACTATATTACATCTTCAGATATTAAAGGAATTGGTATGGTACAAGACGATGATTTATTACATAATTATACTGTTGCTAAAATAACAATGAATTGTGATTTTAAACCAAGAAAAATATGTTTATATTGATGGTAAATTACAAAAAGATCAAAATGGTAGTTATATAATGGAATATAAACTTGATGAAAATGGTGAACAAATATTAGAAAACAAGTACATAACCAATTATATTAATAAAGATTGTGAATTAATAAGTGAACAGGAATATATAGGATAGTTTCAATGAAATAAAAAATACAGAAATTAATCTTAATACAGAACTTAAAACTTATATTGAAACTATTGAAACTATTAATATAGATAATGTAATATATATTGAAAATAAATTTAATTATTTACTTGAAAAAAGAAATGTTTTTAGAATAGCATTCGTAGGTTGCACTTATCATTGTGGTTAAACTAAATATTTTATGTGTTGAATATAATTTATTTAAAAAATTAAACCATTTATTATAAATAAATTATGTTTTAATTATGATTAATTATGATTATATTCAACATATTAAATATCTTGATTATAATTGTATTAAAGGTTTTCAATATGAAAAATATGTTTTAAAAAAATTAAAGGAATATTATGACATTTTAGAAATTTATTTATGGAAAGATGTTCCTGATTATTTATTAATAGAGACTGGTATTATACTTAATAACGATTTAATTAATATTAAAGATAAATACAAGACTAATAAATATTATAGAAATTATAATGTTTTATTAGACACTGGAATAGATATTATATGTAAATTAAAAAATAGCGATATATTATTAGTACAATGTAAGGCATATAATTCAATAATTTCTCAAAAACATTTATCTGGTTTTTTTAGAACATTATTAGATTGTTATATTATTAATAGAAATAATAATAATATTAAAGGATTAATTGTTCATACTAGTGAAGTTTCTGATTTAATAAAAGAAAGTTATTGTTATAAGGAACATATTATTTCAGATTTATTTATTCCTTTTAATTTAAAAAATACTAAAAATAAGTTATTAAAATATAAAAAAATAAGTTTAATATTTATGATTAATTTTAATTGTATTATATTATACTTGTTGTATATATTGAATATATATGTTAATAAATTATAATTTATTCTTGTAAAGTGGGAGGTACAGAACGACGTGAAGTGCGGCGTCGAGAATGAAGTAAAGAGGGACGTTTATAACTAGGTTTCCTCCTTTTTAGAATTGAACGTGAAGGATCGCGCGAAGTGGAGCGACGTGAAAAGGAACTTAATTTTGATAAATCTAAATCACTCATTTTATCAGTAAGACCTTGCTTGCCAGTGTTTTGCTTTTGATCTAATAATTCTTCCCTTGATGGTATTATATGTACTTGATTAGAACCAAAACGTATACGAGAATCTCGTTGTTGTTGTTCTAAAAACCCTAATCTACGCATAGTATTAGCGAAATCAAGCATATTTCGCTTCATTGCGTGTGATCTTCTCTCCTCCAATGCATATGGGAGTCTTGCTCCTAGACTAGGACCTCTGGTTTTCTCAATCAGACTATGGCCTTTGGTTCTCTTAATCAGACTAGGGCGTCTGGTTCTCCTAATTATCTGCTGACTAGGGTCTCTGGTTCTCTTAATCAGACTAGGGGCTCTAGGTCCCCCCTCCTTTCATTTTTTTGCCCTTATTATTTTTAATTTTTTTATATTTTGCAATATTTATCATACAATTTTTATATTTTACATATTCTTTTTTTGACTCTTTTTTCGTATATATTTTTTTCGTTTTTCCTAAAATAATTTTTTTCTTTAGAAAAATATATTTAGACATATCTATTAATATAAAATATTTAAATATTAAAAATAGTACATTTCTTTATTTTTATAAATTTTTTAAAACACTTTTCAAAATTTTAAAATTTTTATAGAAATGTACTATTTTGTAAAAAAATGATTATAAGTTAATTATTAATTATTAATATAATGAAAGATTTAATTGAAAATGCTTGTGAAATTGTTGTTAGTAAATACGAAACTTATGATAAAGTTCCTGAAGAATACAAATATTTTTATAGAGAATACAAGTTTAATTCTTTAGGTAAAAGAAAAATTAGAGATTGGCAAAGTGATGATAGTGATTCAGAATAAACTAATTATTTTTCATAAGTTTAATATAATCTTTAACTAAAATATATTTATTTTTGTGTTTAATATATTCTTTTTTAGATTTTTTATTTTTTTCTTTAAATATTTGTTTATTTTTACCTAATACTTCTTTTATTTTATATTTTTTGTATTTATTTATATCTTGTACATTATACAATTTGGATCTATTTTTCTTATTATTTTTATCAGAAGAAAGTATGTCATTGTCTGGTATGCATCCACCTTTCCCCCCCCCTCCCAAAGTCCTCCTCCGGGGAGGCAGGAGCGGGTGTGGTTGTGGCCATTGTGAGGGCAGGGAGGACGTGCGCGGTGGCGTGTGGGTTGCGGGTTGGGGAGGGGCTTGGATGAATGGGGGAGGAGGCGCGGGGGGGAGAAGGGGGATGG
>Ga0129333_10006254_pt1 | contig 11273 bp, 14 predicted proteins | sample CPB6_08_DNA_FD_94474 | JGI IMG/M metagenome (GOLD analysis project Ga0129333, IMG submission 94474) | Freshwater to marine salinity gradient microbial communities from Chesapeake Bay, USA - CPBay_Sum_0.6_0.8_DNA | ecosystem: Environmental > Aquatic > Marine > Coastal | place: USA: Chesapeake...
ACATCGTCTGCACGTCAGGCAACGCTGAACCCCCCATCGGGAACTCGGACTTCGGCATCCCGAGCGAGGTGCTGGAGGTGGCGATTCCCACCGTGAATCAGAACCTCTATTCCAAGGCCGTCCAGACGGCCATTGCCGTGCTGGTGCTGTCGCGGAGCGATCTCACGGCTCCCGACCCCATCACTGAGAACGCACCCCCGGACCCGGCGACCCAAGACCGCACCTACCGACCGACAGGGCTGGAGAGCGCCGCCACCGAGGTGTTCCGTTGGATGAACGTCCAGAACCCATCGGACTATTTCTCGCGGCGCAACGTCTCCCCCACGTCGTTCACCGACGACCTCTACACCCGCATCGTGGAACAGGCCGACAGGTACATCCGCACGCAGGGAGCCCTCCCCCCGTCCGTGCTGAACGCGATGTCCTCGACCCTCCACGACCTCGTGAACTGGAAGTGGTCTGACGCCCCCGACGCGCGAAACAACCAAGCCCTCCGGTACACGATTCTGGAGTCCCTCACGGTGCCCACGGAGTCCGGGCTCACCCCCGTGACCCCGCTGGCGATGAACCGCTACGACACCAAGCAGTACTATTCGGGCACGACCCCCGCCGACGTGTTGAACCAACTGAGCGAGAAATGGCGTGAGTCGGGCTTCGGTGTCAGCTACCACAGGGCGTCTGTAGACGCGGCCCCAGTGGTCGGCCCGTCACTGGAGGCCAGCCCGCAGTACTGGTACGCACGGCAACTCATCCCCGAGAGCATCTACCAGAAGGCGCGGATGGTGCTGAACATCACGTCCAATCAGTCCGCGAGGCGCGTGGGCTCGTGGGTGGCTACCAAGCCCTTCACCGTGCGAGCACCCACGGGACGGCTCCTCAACATCCTCAACAAGGTGGAGGGGGCCAGTAACCTGATCTTGGCGGGCGCGCAGACCGGGGCGGATGCGATCCTGCGATTCATCTCGTTCCTTGAGCAGCGCGTGCGGGAGATCCAAGAGACCATCAAGCGCATCGACGCCCTGCTCGACCTACCGTTTCGGGTGCCCGTGCCCGAGGCGAAAGCACTGTTGCTGATCACCAACGGGTCATCGGGTATCGTGACCGGGCTCCTCCAAGCCGAGGGCAAGCCCCAAGACGGACCCGGTGCCTACGCGGGCGGGATCGTGCTGGTGGCGGGCGGGGGCGTCCCAAGAGTTCTCATCGAGCTCCTCTCAGCGGGCATCCGTTCCGCAGGGGATTGATACTTGGCCGCGATGCGGTCGAAGAGCTCTGGCGGCGCGAAGAATCTCCTCTTCGTGCGTGGGTCAGACGGTGGGATCAACCCCTCCAAGGTCACCCACGCTCGCAGGGTGTTCTCTCTCATCCCGAGCCTTGTCGCGGCCTCCTTGGTGGTCTCTTTCCCCACCCTCTCGTCCGCGATGTGCCTCTCCCAAGCCACGGCGGCTTCGCGGGCGTCGTCAACGTCCACATACCGGACCCCGTCCCGCTTCCCCGCGTAGCTGAACCGCCGCACCTGCACGCTGGCGAACTTCAAGATCCGCAGGGTCTTGTAGTAGTCGTAGCCCCACGACGGGTCGTCTGAGAGGGCCTTCACTGACACCATCCCTTGGGGAGGTCCCGCCCGGAAACCCAACACTTGCGCCCGCTCGTAAATGGCTTGGCGCGTTCTGTTGGGGAGAGCTTGGCGCATCGACCGCATGGACAGGTCGTTCCACCCGTCGAGGAGGACTTGATCTTCTTCGGGCGTCCACAGGGCCGGGTCAGTCCACCCGTTGAGGTTCAACTTCTTGTAAATCGACGGCTTGGTCCGGTGTGGGAACCTCTTGAAAATGGCCTTCCAGTTGAAACATCGGTTCCGCCCCCTCTTGGCCGTCAAGCGTTGAAGGTCAGCGAGGTCTTCGGGGGTCCAAGGTGTCGGTCGAGGCATGGTGCAGGAGATTACGCACGGAGGGCGTAAGGGAGACATGACCGACGCCAACGACGAGAACGTCATCCGAGCGATGACCGCCTATCTGGAAGAGAGCCTGTCCCAAGAGAAGCTCCTGCGTGAGCTCCTCGCGAAAGCCGGTTACAACGACCCGGACGCCTCCGTGGAGGAGTGTGTGGCGAGGCTGGTACAGGATCACCTCCGACTGAGGGTGCCATGCTGATCCTCGACCACACCGACCTCGCCAAGCACCTCGACTGCGAGGCCACGGAGAGAGGCATCGCAGCCGTGCTGTACCAGAACACCGAGTGCGGGATCATCTTCGACCTCGTCCCCGGTGGTGTGAAGGTCACCGGGTACTGCGAGGGCGTAGATGAGGCGTGTGAGCCCCGCACCCTCCAGTACCCCTTCGACAGCGCCACGTTCGACAGGCTCGTGGAGGATGCCGACCGGGACGGGATCGAGCTCTGGAACCAGACCCACGGATGCCCGGACTGCTACCCAGACCGGGACATCTACGATGATGGTCCCGCTCTGGTAGACCCCGAGTGCGCCACTTGTGGTGGCGAGGGGACGATTCTGTAGGTACAGTAGTGTCGGTGCGTCGAAGCGACGCGGCGAACGGCGAGTCCCCCCCTTGCCAGAGTTCGCCGCGTCACTTCGACGCATCGGCGTTTCAACCCCACGAAGCGCGAGCCATGACTGACGCACCTCGATGCCGCCTCTGCCGTGATGGCACCTACGCCACGATGTCCCTCAAGATGTTCTCCGACGAGGGCTGCGAGTGGACGCACTACTGCACCGTGTGTGGTGAGGCGATGGCCTCCGTGATCCGCGACGGGCAACACCGAGAGCCCGAGCGACAGGTCTTGGACCCACCCCCCGAGGGAAAAGCCCCGGAGCCGACCGTGAAGACCCGGACCAAAAAGAAGTCACCCGAGGCCGAGGTAACCCCCGATCCCAAAGCGCCACCCGCCCCCAAGGTGGCCAAGGCCCCCAAGTCCGCTCAGGATGAGGGACACGACCTCCTTGCCCTGCTGGGGTGGAAGAAGTGAGCACACCGATGACCACAAACAGTGTGACCGACGCCGAGGTAAGAGCCCTGCGAGCCGAGCTCGCACGTCTGCGACCCTTCGTAGAGGTGGTGACCTCGTTCATGCGGTCGGGCTACGACGGGCCGTTCATTGGGGAAGATGTGGCCCCGTTGTTCCGAGCTCTCGCGGAGATGGAGCGTGCAGAGATGGCGGCGCGGACACCCGAAACCGGGTTCGGAACGCTGCACCCTGCACAGCGGGGTGGGGTATGAACCTTGAGAGACTGACCGAGATCGCGCAAGGAATCGCGCGGGCGCACATCGAACCGCTGGGACTATCCCTCACGGTAGAGGCATACGAGGGAGGGGTGACCCTCGATCTGAAAGACGGGAAGGAGTGGCACCGGGACTACATACGGCTCGACAATATGCCCGTCGCGGTGCAGGAGGAGTACGTCCACTGCCGGGTCCATGCTCTTGCCGCGAAGTTGATTGCGCGGCGTTATCCAACGTAGGGTGCGGGACCGATGGACGACCTTCGCCGCTGGGCCGACAAGCACAACCACCTGCTCGATCACGCCTTCACCCAGTACCTATTGGGCAACCGCACCTTTGAGGAGTGCGCCGTAGACGCCCTTGAGAGGCTGCTGTCGGCCACTGACGAGAACGTCGAGCGCGCCGCCGAAGGTGTGGAGCTCGCCATCCGTGAGCTCACCGACGAAGGGGGTGAGGCCGCACCCGAAAACGAAGAAGCCGTCCAGAAGTTGGAAGGGGTGCTGGAGCTCCTGCGGGAGCGGTTCTCGGACGCGCCCGACGCACCCGTCGCCTTCCCACCCGGCGCTTCCGGCATCCTGCCCGACCACGAAATCACCGCCCTCGCCCGAGCGGGGATGATCGAGCCCTTCAGCCCCACGCAGGTGTCGAAGCGCGACGGCGCACGGGTGCTGTCCTACGGGGTGAGCTCTTACGGTTACGACGCGAGGGTCTCCGACGAGTTCAAGGTGTTCACCAACACCTACGGGGCCGTGATCGACCCGAAGAGCTTCGACGACCGGGGCTTCGTGGACGTGCGCGCCAAGGACGGGTACGTCGTGATCCCGCCCAACAGCTTCGTTCTGGGCCGCACCGTCGAGCGGTTTTGCATCCCCCGTGACGTGCTGGTGGTGTGCGTCGGGAAGTCCACCTATGCCCGCTGCGGGATCATCGTGAACGTCACGCCCTTGGAGCCCGAGTGGGAGGGGCACGTCACGCTGGAGTTCTCCAACACCACCCCCCTTCCCGCGAAGCTCTACGCGAACGAAGGCGCGTGCCAGTTCATCTTCCTGCGGTCCGCGTCGCCCTGCCACACGTCCTACGCCGACCGCAAGGGTAAGTACCAAGGCCAGACCGGGGTGACCCTGCCGAAGATGGTGAAGTGATGACGGCCAAGAAGAAGTCTCCCGCCACCAAGAAGAAGCCCGCGAAGGCTCCGACCAAGAAGGCCAAGGTCGCCGCCACCGCCAAGCGCGCCGCCCAGAAGCTCCCCAAGGTCAAGATGGTCACCGCCACCCCCCCGATCCCGCCCGACTTTGAGGCGAGTCTCGACGAGGATACCGTAGCCAGCCTTCGATCCGCAACGGGTCCACGGGACTACGTCCTCCGCACCCGTGACGGCGCTTTCCTCCACGATGTCTCCGACCTCGTGATTGCCAACCAACTAGCCCGGGCGCTGGGCGTGCGGGTCAAGGTGTTCAAGCGCACCAAGGACGGAGAAGTTCTCATGTCCTACAGCGGGCCGGGGAAGTGGGACTGATGTCCGAGGGCCACACCTGCTCGTGGCGTGACCAAGAAGGTCGCCGGGAACGGTGGGTAGTGCCGAGACTGTGGGAAGCATCGAAGGCGCTCCCGGTCACCGGGGTCGAGATCACGTCCCTAGAAGAAGTGTCTCACCCGCACGGGTGGCTACGTCACTGGCGAGACCCGTCGCACCCGCTGGTCGCGCCCGAGATGAGTCGGGTCCGCGCCGCCGACCTCTCCTACCCGATCCTCCTACACCCCGAGGGATGGGTGATGGACGGGTGCCATCGCATCGTGCGGGCGTTGATGGAAGGGCGAGGCACCATCCGCGCCGTGCGGTTCACGCGCAACACCCTCCCGCCCCCCGACGAGCTCACGCCCCGCCGTTCGCAGCCTTCTTCTCGTTGATCGGGACGACCGCCGCAATCGGCACCGACTTCTGCTTCTTCTGCGGCTTGCGGGAGCGGATCTCGGACTCGTGCGAGAGAATGGTCTCGTAGATCTCAAACCTCTCGTACTCCAGCATCTCGTACCGACCGCGTTCGATGAACTGCGCGTACCGCTCCGTCATCTCCGCGCTCTTGCGCTCAAGCGCGGCGCGGGCGATGTGATGGTGCGCCACGCAGAGACACGGGGGGTGTTCCACGTCGAGGTGAACGTCGATCCGGTAACGATCCGCCGCGACGATGTTGTAGTAGCGAAACAGCGGGTCGAGGAGGCTCCGCACGAGCGAGCGGCGAGGCATCGCATGGGTTGCCCGCTCAGGGCAGATCAGGCACTTGCCCGACGCAGCCCGCTCGCGAAGTTCTCCTTCAAGCGTCTCGCGCGTCGTGCCCGCGCCCGCGCGCGAAACCTTTGGGCCGGGGTCTGACGAGCTCAGTGCCGTGTCCTGAGACACCTCTCCCTCAAGGACAAACGGAGCTTCCTTCTCAACCGACGCCACGACTCGACCTTTCCGAGACAGAGCAAACACAGCCATAGACACAACGGTCAACAGGGAGATCACGGCAACGATAGAACCGATGACCATTCGTACCTCCTAATGATAACGGGGCACCGTGCCCCAGCCCCCCGTTACGCCCGTCACCCTACGGGCTTGGGACCGTTACCGCCCCACGGCAGGGCGAACTTCCCGTCGATCATCCGCTGGTTGACGCTGACCGTCTCCCCTTGGACGTAGATGTCCGCGAGCCAGCGCCCGTACTTGTCGGCCTTGTGGGACACCACCCGCAAGGTCTTCCCGGTGAGCATCCCCTCCAGTGCCGCCTTCGCGGCGAGGCCCACAGCCCTCGACGGACCCGTCACTTCCGGGGTGTTGATTCCGTTGAGCCGGAAGGTGACTTCAGCGGTCTTGGTGAGCGCCATCGTGTCCTTGACGTGAAAGCCGAAGTCCACGTCCTGCGTGAAGGTCTTGGCGAGACGGAGCACCACCGTGTCCCCGTCGATCACTCGCACGCACGTCCCGTCGTAAGTGTAGTCCACGGATCACCTGTTCAGTAGTTCTGGTTGGACCAAGTGCCCGCACGTCCCCTGATCTGCACGCCATCCGGCACGTTGCCTTTGTCGGTGGCCATCGGGAACACTGCGTCGGGCGTGACGGACCAAGGTGCTCCGTCTTGGCGGTCGTAGGTCTCCCGGTACGGGCGGTACGGGTACCGGGTCTGCGGCCACGGGAGGTTGGGCGAAGCCAGCACGATATCCACGGGCACCTCGTACCGGATGTCGTTCGGGTCGATGTACGCGATGTTGAAGTGCTGCTGCATGACGTTGCCACGGTTGGTCGGGCGACGCACCGGGCCAACGCTGTACCGCTCGTTGTTTTGCTTGAGGATGAAGTCCCGCATCGAAATGATGGGCGAGAAGCTCGTCCACACCTCGTAGGTGTGCTCCTTCCGCCGCCCGTTCGGACCCTGCGAGATGCGCTTCTCGGCGTCGTCCGGGGCGATGAGCAGATCATACGGCCCTTCAAATCCACCCACATACCCAGTTCCGTAGCAGTTATGCACAGTTGCGCCCCCCGCCACATAGGTGTGATCTTCTGCCACTTCGAGGTTGTGTACAGGACCGTGATAGTGAGACAGGGCCACCTTCTTGATGGGGTAGAGCACCAGCGTGCCACTGCGGAATGCCCATCCCCCTGCCTTGCGAACAGCGAACCCGCTCAAGTCTAGGTCCATGTGCCCTGCCAGAAGGGCCATGTCGTTCTTGCGAATGGCGACGGTGAACTCTGTCGTCTCGTGTGTCCCCGGACGACTCGGGTTGGTGAGGACCCGCGTGCGGGAGTCGAACCTCGGGACGGCCCCACACCGCAGGAGCATCCCCTCGATCTGTCGTGCCATGTCTTCGGATGCGGACGAGCATCCGATGTGGGTTCGCTGGGCATTGTGGCACTCCCATCCGTCGCCGTTGAGGTAGGCACCCAAGAAATCGAGGGCACCCCCCACGGGTTGCCAGACCAGACGGCGCGACAGGCGCTTGTGTTTCGAGTATTTCCCGACGTGTTCAAGAGCTACCGGCACCGGGGCGGTGGACGACAAGGTTACTTGAATGCCATTGGCAGTATTCGAGCATTGGTGATAGCAGAGCTTCGCATCAAACTCACGCTCCACGATGCCCCGAAGTTCATCGACGTAAGTAGACGCCTCTTGCGTGTGGAAGCCGAATCGAACGACCTTGTCCTCGTCGCCTCGCCCTTGCTTCAACGAGGTCCACCCCTCCGCAGCGTAGTAGCCCAAGAATCTCAGCCGATCCCGGGTCATCGCCTCGGAAATGTCTTCGGTTCCTACTGGAAATGCCAAGTAATCCCCGGTCTGGACGCTGCCAGCATCCACCCATTGGGCTCGGGCTCCCGTCCCTGCCTTTCGGGCAGCGATGGCATCAGCCCGATTCACGATCAGGATCGGATGGTTTGATGTGGCCGTGAAGCCCACCCCTTGGGTGGCTTCAATGGTCACTACATCCTCGCAAACGGATCGCTCCATAGTTTGGGTGACGGGACGTACTCGCCCCTTGTGAGTCAGTACCTCATCTCCTACCTGAATTAGCTCGATGGGCTTCCGTGTAAAATCCGCCATCGTGACTTCGGTACCGGGCACAAAACAGACGTGGCACCTGTTGCTGGGCTGCTTGTTGTAGGCGCGGGACTGCGGATCGGTCTCGCTGGTGCAAGGGCACGGCATCCCGCTGACCTTCTGGACGAAGAGCTTCACCCGCTCGCCGCCCTGTTCCAGAATCCAGCGGTTGCGCCGCATGGCCTCGCGCCAGATGTAGTCAAGCTGCTCGATCTGCATATCCGACGCGGGCATCGTCTGATCCAACGGCGTCTCGATGTACCCCGTGGTCGAACCCGCCGCGACTGCCACCGTGGTCACCCGGTAGAAGAGCTTCCGGTCGATCATCGTCGCCGGGAACAGGATGTTCCTCGCCGTGTAGTAGCTGACCACCACGGCGCTGTCCGGGCCGGGGAGCGGGGCCTCGACGTTGCGGTCGTTGCGGGGGTCGATGTCCACCTGCGTCTGGAGGGTGATTTCTCCCGTCTGGCCAAACACCGAGCCCACCCAAGCGGGCACGCCGTCAATGGTGACCAGCACGTCCTCCGGGGAGTTCGCGGGCACCCCTTGCGACCGAGGCTTGAAGATCGGATATCGGGTCTTGAACGTCCAGCGGGCCACGTTCGGCGCGTCACCCCGGGACTGCCACCCGCCATCCCACGGGATGATCTCGTTGGCTACCTGCGCGATGTCCGTGAAGTCCCGGAAGAACGTCCCCGACACCGGGTAGCTGTTGAGGCGCTTGAACGGACCTCGGTCGCTCGCCTCGCTGCGGTAGACGTTGACTCCCACCACGTTGTAGGCCGTGTTCGCCCCGATGAGCGAGGGGTCGTCCCAGCGGATGTCGAAGACGCCCTTGCCGAAGGGCGACACGACCATCGTGTTCAGCGGCGGCTGCGGGTACAGGGACATACCCTAGCGGGGGGATAAGGCGGGAAACGGCGGGTCAGTGCCAGACCGAGTGCTCGTACTTGTAGTTGATCTTGTTGGCCTTGAGCCAGTCGTCGAAGTCGTCCCAAGAGATGCCCTTCAGCGCGTCCGGGCTGGCCGTGAGCATCTGGTAGAACTTCCGAGCCGCCGTGGCGGACGACGACTTGATGATGGTGTAGTGCGGGTCCGACTGCTCAAAATCGCTGTTGGGCGAGTAGGACTTGAACTCCAGCCACTCGGCCTTCACCGAGAAGTTCTTGCCGTACACCGTGATGGGCTCGACGTTCTCGGGCACCACCGAGAGGTAGTTCACGAGGTCGTCGTACCACTTCACGCCAGAGAGGTCTCGCATCGGGTCGTACCCCGGCGTGGCATGGGCGCGCACGTCGGCAAGCACCTTCTCGCTGGTCATCGCGCCGAGAATCTTGTCCTTGATCGTGTCGAACGAGTCCATCGCGGAAATCTTGCCGTAGTGGCGGATGAGGTTGATGGGCATCCACGCATCGAACTTCGTGGAGAAGTAGGGGTTCCGCAACTCGGACACGCGGAGCTTGCGCTTCCCCTTGGCCGGGAGCTCCTCCAGCCTGAACTCGTAGGGGTTCCACGTCAGACGCCACCCGTCACCGACGAAGACACCTTCCGTGGCCCCCGCCGTCTTCTTGAGGATGGGCAGGAGGTGAGGGCGAAGGGCGGGCTGCTGATGGGCCAGCCGAATGAGCTTGGAACGGAGTGTTGACATGGGCATTCCTCTCACATCTCGCAGCTATAAAGAGGCCAACGACGTGTGGTACGTCTACGTTCTCGTCAGCACCGTCCGATCCGTCACCTACGTCGGCTGCACCAATGACGTTCAGCGCCGGGTGCGGCAGCACAACGGCGAGCTAGCGGGAGGTGCCCGGTTCACCCGTAACTGGCGACCGTGGGAGCTTGGGGTGGTGTACGGGCCATTCAGCGGGCGGGGTGACGCCCAGCGGGCCGAGCGGCTGGTGAAGCGCCTACGAGGCCGGGAGAGACTGTCAGCGAAGGCCAGCGCGCTCGTCCGCCCGCTCACGAGCGTCAATGGCCCGATCCCAAGCCGTCCAGAAGGGGGAGCCGTAAGCGGGCTCGACCTCCTCCCAGTGGGCACGCCCCTTGGGGTTGATCCCCGAGGCTTCCACCCGGGCGAGGAGACGCTCCATCTCGGCAGGGGGGATGTCGCGACCCGTGGTCATGGAGTAGTCGTGACCCCAGCGCCGCCCCGTGGCGCGCTCCTCCGCGATCACGAACCATGCGAACATGATGCGGTCATCGCCGTCCTCGCTCCACCCGACGTGGATGGCGTAGGAGCAGAGGGCGAAGGTGAAAGCGGGGGTGGTCATGTCCTCACCACGGAGCCGGGGCGACGGTCGTAACCAAGATTCGTCGCGCCTCGTGGAAAGCCTGATTTCTCGTGTGTGTGCGGGCGTAAGGCTGGGCATGACGATCCCCGGTTACACCGCGACCCTCGCCTCCGTGGTGCGGTCATGAGCACCGCTCTGCCCAAGCCCGTGGTTCACTACGAGATGATCCGCAAAGACCCGAGAAACCCCTTGCGGGCGTTTCCCGAGGAGCTCAAGAGCAAGATCCTCCACGACCCGTTCAACGAGAAGGGCGACAACCCGCTGCCAGCGCAGTCGGTGAGTGCGTACAGCACCACCTACAATATGCTGCGGAGCTCCATCGCCTACGAGCGCGGCGGGCAACAGGTCATTGTGCTGGGGCCGCGAATGCAGGAAGCCTTCGCCAACACGTCCCTCTCCGAGGTGAGTGCCGAGCACATCCGGTTCCCGTTCCCATGTTTCTACCTCGCCACCCCGCAGTCCAAGCTCAAGGCGTGGGGCGGAAGTGACACGCTGTGGCACCGGGTCGAAGGGGCCTACGTCATGGAAGACCCCGCCGAGCCGGGGGTGATGAGCGTCCTCATCTGGGGCGCGGCGAACGAGCGGTCGCAGTTTCCCACGGACGATGCGACGTTCTGGTTCTCGATGAAGCTGGGTCACGGCGGCACCGTGGACCTCGACGGCGACTTGGAGAAGCGCCTCGACTTGGCCGAGCTTCGCGAAGGCACCCTGCGGAACATCGAACTGGAGTCCGCCGTCACCCGCATGGACCTCGACGCGAGGGTGAACGGCATCCTCGATGACCGGGGTGCGAACATCAGTGACCGTCTCGCGAACATCCCTCAATCCGAGGAGCTCGCGCGGGAGGTCAAGGCTATGGTCAAGGCGTTCCTGCGGGTGGTGATCAACACCCTGCTGTACGTCAACAGTGCGTCGTGTGAGACGACCACCGCCGACAACGATGGGAAGCGCCGGGAGCTAGAGACTGCGCTGGGGCGCAAGAAGCACAAGAACGGCAAGGACGCCAAGAAGCTGACCCGCGACCTCGACGCCCTCCCCAAGTACCGGGTGACGTGGATCGGCCCCACCATCGAAACGACCGTGGGTAGTGAAACGGACCTCACGGGCACCCGCACGATGCGCGGGCACGTTCGCCGGGGCCACTGGCACACCTACCGGGTGGGGCCGCGAAAGACCGA
>Ga0129333_10006255_pt1 | contig 11271 bp, 8 predicted proteins | sample CPB6_08_DNA_FD_94474 | JGI IMG/M metagenome (GOLD analysis project Ga0129333, IMG submission 94474) | Freshwater to marine salinity gradient microbial communities from Chesapeake Bay, USA - CPBay_Sum_0.6_0.8_DNA | ecosystem: Environmental > Aquatic > Marine > Coastal | place: USA: Chesapeake Bay...
GGGCATCATCTACATCGACGAGATCGACAAGATCGCCCGCAAGAGCGAGAACCCCTCGATCACTCGTGACGTGTCGGGCGAGGGCGTGCAGCAGGCGCTGTTGAAGATCCTCGAAGGCACGGTGGCGTCGGTGCCGCCGCAAGGCGGCCGCAAGCATCCCCACCAGGAGTTCATCCAAATCGACACCACGAACGTGTTGTTCATCTGCGGTGGTGCGTTCGCCGGTCTCGACAAGATCATCGAGCAGCGCATCGGCCACAAGGGTGTGGGCTTCCACGCCACGGTGCGCAGTCAGGCCGAGAAGGATCCGGGCGAATTGTTCGCGCAAGTTCTTCCCGAGGACCTGCTGGCCTTCGGTCTGATCCCCGAGTTCGTGGGTCGCCTCCCCATGGTGGGTGCGGTGCGCAACCTCGATCAGGACGCGCTCGTGAAAATCCTCGTCGAACCGAAGAACGCGTTGGCCAAGCAGTACGCCAAGTTCTTCGAGTTCGAAGACGTCGAACTCGAACTCACCGACGAGGCCCTCACGGCTGTCGCTGACCTCGCTCTGAAGCGTGGAACCGGCGCGCGTGGGCTTCGCGCCATTCTCGAGGACGTGTTGCTCAACACGATGTACGAACTTCCCGGCCGTGCCGATGTGGCACGGGTCGTGGTGGACGCCCCGTCGGTCACCGACAAGGCGGCTCCCACGATGGTGCCTCGGGCTTCGGTGCGGTCGACGCGCCCGCGCCGCGCCGCCAGTTGATGGATTTCGCGCGAGCGCTCGAGTACCTCGACGCGCACGCGACCTACGAGAAGACCGGGCGTATCGAGTCGCCAACGCTCGACACGATCCAACGATTGTGCTCGGCCATGGGGGACCCTCAGCACGCCGCGCCGGTGATCCATATCACCGGAACCAATGGCAAGGGCTCGACGGCCCAGATGGTCACCCGTCTGCTGATGGAAAGCGGTCTTCGGGTCGGCACGTACACGAGCCCGCACCTCGAAAGTGTCACCGAACGAATGATGATCGACGCAACGCCGATCGCCGAAGAGACGTTCGGCGAACAGGTCGGGGCCATCGCCGATCTCGAGATCATCGCCGGAGTCCGACCCGGTTACTTCGACACGTGCACGGCGGCGGCATTCCGTTGGTTCGCCGATGAAGCCGTGGACGTGATGGTGATCGAAGTCGGCTTGCTCGGCCGATGGGACGCCACCAATGTCGTCGACGCACAAGTCGCGGTCGTCACGAATATCGGCCTCGATCACACCGAGTTCGCCGGACCGACCAAGGCTCACATCGCGCGTGAGAAGTCGGGCATCATCAAACCGGGCTCGGCCGTGGTGCTCGGCGAAACCGATCCCGAACTGGTCGAGATCTTTCGGGCGGCGGGTGGCGCGAGTTTGTTGCGCCGAGGACCCGACTTCGGTGTGGCCACCAACGAACTCGCGCTCGGTGGACGGCTCGTCGGACTGCGCACACCGACCACCATTTATCCGGACGTGTTCGTCCCGTTGCACGGACGCCATCAGGCCGACAACGCCGCGCTCGCCCTCACGGCCGTCGAGACGTTCTTCGCCCGTCCTTTGTCGGGTGAGGTCATCGATCTCGCCTTCGCGAGCACGTCGATGCCGGGTCGTTTCGAGATCCTCGGCCATCAACCGCTGGTCATCGTCGACGGCGCGCACAATCCCGCCGGGGCCGACGTGTGTTCGAGCGTGTTCTTCGAAGATTTCGATCCGGCCGGTCGAAGGATCCTCGTGGTGGGTTGCCTCCGGGGCCGCGATCCGCGCGAGATGCTCGAAGCACTCCGGGCCGACGACTTCGATCGGGTGATCTGTTGTCCGGCGCCCTCGCCGCGGGGTCGGCCAGCCGCCGAGATCGCGCACGCGGCCCGTGAACTCGGGTGTGACGACGTACAGGAATCGCCTTCGGTCGAAGACGCCCTCGATGCGGCCGTCGTCGGCGCCGGACCCGATGACGCGGTACTCGTCACCGGGTCGCTCTACGTGGTCGGCGCGGCTCGGCCCCATCTGCGCCGACGTCTCCCCTGAAGAAGGCAGCGATAGCGTCGGTCGGCATGTCAGACCGCACCCTCGTCCTCCTGAAGCCCGACGCCGTCGAACGCGGCCTCGTCGGAACGATCCTCGACCGATTCGAGCGCAAGGGCTTGAAGCTCGTCGCCCTCGACCTGCGCACCCTCGATCAGGCGACCCTCGGACGCCACTACGAGGAGCACGTGGGCAAGGGTTTCTACGCCGATCTCGTGGCCTTCATGTCGCGGGGACCAGTCGTGGCCCTGGTTCTCGAGGGCCCGGAGAACACCTGGGAAGTCGTGCGGACGATGATGGGTGCCACCAATCCCAAGACCGCTGCACCCGGGACCATCCGTGGTGACCTGGGGATTCTCTTCACCGAGAACCTCGTTCACGGCTCGGATTCCCTGGCGTCGGCCGAGCGTGAGATCGGGATCTTCTTCCCGAATCTGTAACATTTCTCCGGTCTGGAGGAGGTTCGGCCATGGCCCGGAACAATCCGCTGGCCCTCGGTCGTGACATCGCGATCGACCTCGGGACGGCCAACACCCTGATCTACGTGCGGGGGCAGGGCGTCGTCCTCAACGAGCCCTCGGTCGTCGCCCTCGACGTGGCCGACGGACGACCCGTGGCCGTCGGACTCGAGGCCAAGCGCATGATGGGCCGGACCCCCGGTCACATCCGGGCGGTCCGTCCGCTGAAGGACGGCGTCATCGCCGACTTCGAGGTCTGCGAGAAGATGCTCCGCTACTTCATCCAGAAGGTTCACACCAGTCGCTGGAGCAAGCCCCGGATGGTCATCTGCGTACCGTCGGGCATCACCGGCGTCGAGCAACGCGCCGTGCAGGACGCCGCCGAGTACGCCGGCGCCCGAAAGCCGGTGCACATCATCGAGGAGCCCATGGCGGCCGCGATCGGTGCCGGGCTTCCGGTCCACGAGCCGAGCGGCAACATGATCGTCGACATCGGCGGTGGAACCACCGAGGTCGCAGTGATCTCGCTCGGCGGAATCGTGACCGCGCAGTCGTTGCGAGTCGCCGGCGACGAACTCGACGAGGCGATCATCCAATACTTGAAGAAGGAGTTCTCGATGGCGGTCGGCGAGCGCACCGCCGAGGACATCAAGATCCAGATGGGCTCGGCTTGGCCCATGGAAGAGGAGTTGACGGCCGAGATCCGAGGGCGCGACCTGATCAGCGGCCTGCCGCGCACGATCACGTTGTCGACCGAACAGGTTCGCGAGTCGTTGGCCGAGCCCGTGTCGTCGATCGTCGACTGCGTACGCACCACGCTCGACAAGACACCCCCCGAACTGGCGGCCGACATCATGCACGCCGGCATCACGTTGTCGGGTGGGGGAGCGTTGCTCGCTGGTCTCGACCGCCGTCTCGCCCACGAGACAGGCATGCCGATCAACATCGCGCCCGATCCGCTCTACGCGGTGGTGCTCGGTTCGGGTCAGGCGCTCGAGAACATCGAGGCGATGCGCGGACTTCTCGCCCAGAGCGACAACTAGGACGACGGGGACGCATGCCGAGGTACTCGGTCAGTCGACGTCGGGCTCTGGCTCTGCTGACCCTCACGTCGATTCTGTTGATCACGCTCGATCTGCAGGGGAACGCGGTCGTCGACGGTGTTCGCAAGGTGTTCGGGGCGGTGTTCGCTCCGATTCAGGACTCGACCCGGGTGATCACCCGACCGATCGAGAATGCCTGGCGGGGAATCACAGGCTACGACGAACTCACCAAGGAGAACGAGCGTCTGCAGGACGCGATCGATCAGCAGGAAGGTGCGTTCATCGCCGCACTCGCCACCGTGCGCGACGCCCAGGAACTGCTCGCCCTCAACGGCATCGACAACCTCGCCGATATTTCGTCGATCACCGCGCAGGTGGTCGGAGAAGGGCCTTCGAATTTCGCGCAGACGATCGAGATCAATCAGGGCTCCAACGACGGACTTCGCGTCGGAATGCCAGTCGTCAACGCAGCCGGTCTGGTCGGCAAGGTGACCGAGGTGTTCGCCGATCGGGCCATCGTGATGCTGGCGACCGATGCTTCGTATGCCGTTCCCGTTCAGGTGATCAACCTCCCGGAGGAGGAGACCACCACGACCATGAGTACGTCAACGACCACCACGTCGACGACCTCCACGACCACCACTTCGACCACGGTCGCCCCCATGTTCGAGTCGCCGGGCGTCGGTGGCTCTACCTCGACACCCGTGGTCGGGTCGACGAGTCCCGCGCCCACTACGGCCGCGCCATCGACTTCGATTGCCTCCGTGCTCACCGTGGCTCCGCCAACGACGACCCCGGCTCGAACCACCACAACGGTCGACATCAACGACTTGCCGGCGACCGAGACCGGTGCCCTGCGCGGTCGTGGTGCCGACCGCGCGCCGATCGTCGAGTTCATCGATCAGAGTTCGCGGTTCGGTGAGATCAGGGTCGGCGCGGTGATCATCACCGCCGGCGGCTCGAAGAGTTTGGCTCCGCGAGGGATCGTCGTCGGGCGCGTCGTCAAGGTCGTGGAGCGATCCGGCACGTCGGGCGCGGTTCTCGAGGTTCGTCTGTCGGCGCGACTGACATCGCTCAACTTCGTGCGCGTACTGCTCTATCAGCCGGCGGCGAGTCGCTGATGATCGAATTCCTGAACCGCTCGTACGTCCGTGTGGCCTTGGTCGGCCTGCTGGCCCTGGGTCTTCAGACGACGTTCCTCTCGAGCGCGCCGCTCGCCGGAATCGTGGTGCAACTGATGCTCTGCCTGGCCGTAGCGGCCGGAGTGTCCGGTGGGTCCGAAAGGGGAGCGATCACCGGCTTCAGTCTCGGTCTGATGTTCGATCTCGTCCTCTCGACCCCGCTCGGCCTCACGGCACTCGTCTATGGCCTGGCCGGATTTCTCGCCGGTTACTTCAATTCGCTCAGCATCAATCATCCGTGGTGGCTGCGCTCGATCGTGGTGGGTGGCTCGAGTCTGATCGTCATGTTCGTGCACCCCGTTCTCGCCACATGGGTCGGAGTCGACGGTTGGCTCACGACCCGGGTGTTCAAGGTGGCCGTGGTCGTCGGACTCGCCAACGCGGCGGTCGGTCTGGCCGCCGTTCCCCTGATGCGCTGGACCTTGGCCATCAAGCGGCAGGAGCGTCTCGCGCCGCCGCCGGAGATCTACGCGTGAAGTCCGAGCGCCGACAGTCGCGCCTCGGCGTCATCGGGGTCATCGGTGCCGTGTTGTTCTCGGTACTCGGCCTGCGGATGTGGTTCCTGCAGGTGGTCGACGCGCCAGGCCTCGAACAGAAGGTCCAGGCCAATAAGACCCGAACGGTGCGCTTGCTTCCCGAGCGCGGTCGCATCTTCGATCGTGAAGGGCGGATCCTCGCCGACAACGAGCGCGTGCTGTCCATCACGATCGACTGGAACGTGATGCGCGACTCCACCGATCGCGCCGAACTGTTCGCCCGTTTGGCTCCGGTACTCGACGTTTCGATCACCGAGATGGAGGATCGCTACGCCGGACCGATCGGAGCCGACGGGCGCCGGACCGGATCTCGTTACAGCCCACTGCTTCCGATGCCCGTGAAGGAAGGGGTTGGCGAGGACCTCGCCCTCTACCTGATCGAGCGCAACGAGGACTTCCCGGGGGTCGACGTATCGGCCGGCTGGAATCGCCAGTATCCCTATGCGCCACTCGCGGCGCACGTCGTCGGCTATCTCGGTGCGATCACGAAGGAAGAGGCTTCGCAGTATCGGGATCTCGGTTACGACCTCAACGAACGCGTCGGACAGTTCGGTGTCGAGAAGATCTACGAGCCTTACCTGCGCGGTACGCCGGGCTACGTGAAGTACGAAGTCGACTCACGCGGAGTGATCCTCGACGAAATCGAACGAGTCGAGCCGGTCGCCGGAAACGATCTTCAGTTGGCGCTCGACCTCGACATCCAGCAATACGCCGAACAGGCTCTCGAAACACAGCTCCGTTTGCGTCGATTCGTCGAAACCTGTCAGGCCAAGGACGAGAACAAACTTCCGGTCAAACCTCAGTTCCCCGAATGCCAGAACCTCAAGGCACCCGCTGGCTCGGTCGTGGTGATGAACCATTCGAACGGCGAGGTCATCGCCCTCGCGAGTTATCCGACCTTCGACAATCGCTGGTTCAACTCGGGTATCTCGGGCGACAAGTTCGCGCAGATCTTCCCGAAGGTCGACGATCCCGACAAGTCGATCCTCGTCAATCGCGCGATCCAGGGCCAGTACAACCTCGGTTCGAGTTTCAAACCCTTCGTCGCCTACGCCGCGCTCGACGCCGGCCAATTGCCCGGTGGAGTGGCGTACAAGTACTTCGACCAAGGTTCGTACACCCTGACGAGCATCGACGAGGACACCTGCCAGGTCGTGAAATGCGTCTTCCGAAACGCGCTCTGTGGCGGCGGGAACAGTCCGTGCTTCTACGGCGTGGTGACGGTGGAGGATGCACTCGCGGTGTCGAGTGACACTTTCTTCTACAAGATCGGTGAGCAGATCTTCTCCGAGCGCGGAGGTCAGCCGATTCTTCAGGAAGAAGTTCGGAAATTCGGCTTCGGCTCCAAGACCGGTATCGACTTGCCCTACGAATCGGCCGGTCGAGTTCCCGACAAGGACTCGAAGCGCCAATTGGTCGAAGACGGTGTGCTCATGGAAGGGGAGAGCCCCAACTACCTCGTGGGTGACAACGTTCAGTTGTCGGTGGGTCAGGGTCTCCTCGCCGCCACGCCGATTCAACTCGCTCAATCGTACGGAGCCCTCGCCAATGGGGGAGCGGTCGTGCGTCCGCTCGTCGCCATCGCTCTCTTGGCTCCGGGCACTCCCGACGCAGCCATCGCCGGAGTGGCCGATCTCACGAAGTCCGAGGTCGTGCTCAAACTCAACACGACGAACACGATCCGTCGGATCGAACTGCCGACCGAGTACCGCGACGCGATCGTGCGTGGTCTGCAACGCGTGATCACCGGGCCAGGTGTCGACAGCGATCGATATCACGCGACCACCGGAGAACGACTTTTCGGTAGCTATCCGTACGAGGCGTTGCCGATCGCCGGGAAAACCGGAACCGCGCAGGGTGCCGCGAGCCTGCCGTGGAACGACTCGTCGGCCTTCGCCGCGTTCAGTCTCGATCCGAATCAGCCGTACACGGTGTCGGCGTACCTCGAGAAGTCCGGTTATGGATCGAAGGCCGCGGCTCCGGTGACCAAGTGCGTGTTCATGGCTCTCGCCAATGCGGTCAAGACCCCCGCCGTCGTTCCTTCGGATCCACTCGACCTCAACTCGACGCTCGTGGCCCCCGATCGGTCGCTCCCGAGCAATCGCTGTCTGGGTGGCGCGGCTTACGGAGGACGTGACTGATGGGCCTTCCCTTGCTCAATCGCCGCCCCGACTCGGGTCTCGGCAACATTCGCCGTAGTGGCGGAGATCCGAGTCGCAACATCGACTGGACGATGATCGCGACGGTCGGAATCCTCGCGATCATCGGAGTCTTCGCGATCTACAGCGCGACCTTCTGGAAAGTGGCCGGAGATCCGTACTGGTTCACACTCCGTCAGGTTCTCTTCCTGATCGTCGCCGTCGTCGTGGTGGTCGCGGTGATGGCCTTCGACTACACCTTCCTCAACGAGCGCGCTTTCTTCCTGTACGGGTGCTCACTCGTCGCGCTGGTTCTCGTGCTCGCCGTCGGGGCATTGCGGGGTGGAGCACGTCTGTCGTTCGACCTCGGTCCGATCCTCTTCCAGCCGGCCGAGTTCGCCAAACCGGCGGTGGTGATCGTGCTCGCCGCGTACTTCTCGGAACTTCGCGAGGAGACCGTGTCGTATTCGAAGTTCATCGGTGGACTGGTGCTCGTAGGAGTGCCGGCGGTGCTCATCATCCTTCAGCCCGACCTCGGTTCGGCTTTCGTGATCATCATCGGAGCGTTGGCCATCCTCCTGATGGCGGGAGCCCGACTCCGTTACCTGGCGCTCATCTCCCTGCTCACGGTCATGACCGTGGCCGCGGCGGTGGTCGCCGGCATCGTCGACCGGTACCAGTTGCGCCGTATCGAAGCCTTCCTGAACCAGAACTCCGACGACGAGAATCTGAAAAATCTCGTCTTGCAGGTTCGTTTCGCGAAGCGAGCGGTGGCCACCGGTGGCTGGTGGGGCAAGGGTTACCTCGACGGTCCGCTCACCAACGGCAAGTTCATTCCCGTTCAGCAGAGCGACTTCATCTTCTCGGCCATCGCCGAGCAATTCGGGCTCTTGGGGGGAGCGGTTGTCCTCCTGCTCTTCGCGCTCCTTCTCTTTCGTATCTGGCGCGTCGCCAATCTCGCGAAAGACGTGTTCGGCACGTACCTCTGCACCGGGATCTTCGGCATCATCCTCTGGCACGCGTTCCAGAACATCGGAATGACCATGGGCATCATGCCGGTGACCGGAGTGCCGCTGCCGTTCGTGAGTTACGGCGGTTCGTCGTTGGTGGCCTTCGCCATCATGATCGGATTGGTCGAGAGTGTTCACATGCGGCGTCTGCGCTGATCAGTAGGATCAACGTCTCATGACCTCGTTGTGGCCGCGCGTCGAACCGTTGTTGGCCAGGGTGCGCAAGCCGGCCCGCTACATCGGGTGCGAAGACGGCGCGATCGTTCCCGTGCACGGACCGGCCAAAGTGTCGTGGTTGCTCGCTTATCCCGATGTGTACGAAGTCGGCCTGCCCAATCAGGGTCTGCAGATCCTGTACGAGATCCTGAACGAGCGGGACGATGCGGTGGCCGAGCGCACCTATGCGCCGTGGGTCGATCTCGAGGCCCTCATGCGCGAGCGCGGTATTCCACTCTTCTCGGTCGACGCCCATCGGGCGGCCGGCGAATTCGATCTCATCGCCTTCAACCTGTCGGCCGAACTCGTTTACACGAACGTCCTCAACATGCTCGATCTGGCCGGGGTGCCGGTGCACGCTGCGCGTCGGGGACCCGAAGATCCCCTCGTCGTGATCGGGGGCCATGCGGCCTTCAACCCCGAACCTCTGGCTGATTTCATCGATCTCGCCGTGCTCGGTGAGGGAGAAGAGGTGGTCGGCGAGCTCACCGCGATCGTTCGCGAGTGGAAGGCGAGTGGTCGGACCGAGGGATCGCGACTGGCGGTCCTCCGCGCCTTGGCGCAGGTTCCGGGTGTGTACGTGCCCTCGCTGTACGACGTCGTGTACGAAGGCGAACGCACGGTCTCGATCGAACCCAAGTACGACGACGTACCGCGTCTCGTGACGAAAAGGACCGTGGCCGATCTCGGTCGCTGGGACTACCCGCGCCGGCCGCTCGCGCCCCTCACCGAAGTCGTCCACGATCGTCTGGCGGTGGAGGTCTTCCGTGGATGCACCCGCGGGTGCCGCTTCTGTCAGGCCGGAATGATCACGCGACCGGTGCGCGAACGTCCGGCCGAACAGGTGCGCACGATGATCACCGAAGGTTTGCGCCGTACGGGGTACAACGAGGTCTCGCTCACGTCGTTGTCGACCGCCGACTTCAGTGGCATCGAACAGGTGGTGTCGGGCATCGTTCCGGACCCGACGGCCTGTGGTGCCCCGACCATCAGCCTTCCGTCATTGCGCGTCGATGCCTTCACCGTTGGTCTCGCCGACAAGGTCTCGAGTGGTCGACGAAGCGGTCTGACGTTCGCCCCCGAGGCGGGAACGTGGCGCCTGCGCACCGTCATCAACAAACTCATCACCGAGGAAGATCTCTACGGTGCCGTGGAGTCGGCGTTCTCGAGCGGATGGTCGCGGGCCAAGTTGTACTTCCTGACCGGACTCCCCACCGAGACCGATGACGACACGCGTGGCATCGCCGAACTCGCGGCCGGATGTGTTCGAGTCGGTCGTCAGCACACCAAGCGCGCGAGTGTCACGGTGAGCGTGGGCGGGTTCGTACCCAAGCCCCACACGCCGTTCCAATGGTTCGGTCAAAACGGTGTCGATGAGCTGCAACGAAAGATCAACCTCGTTCGCGGTGCGGTCGGCAAGGGATCGGGTGTGCAGGTGAAGTGGCACGATCCGCGGGCTTCGCTCGCCGAAGGTCTCGCGAGTCGGGGCGACCGGCGCATGGGCGCGGTGATCGAGCGCGTGTGGCGCAACGGCGGCACCTTCCAGGAATGGTCGGAGTTCTTCGATCTCGAACGCTGGACCGATGCCGTGGCCGCCGAGGGACTGGATGCCGATTGGTTCGTCACTCGTCACCGCACCGAAGGCGAACTCCTTCCCTGGGAACACTTGAGTGCCGGTCTCCACCGGGATTTCCTGTGGCAGGACTGGCGCGCCGCGCTCGACGAGCACGGTCTGCCCGATTGTCGCTGGACCCCTTGCTACGACTGCGGTGTCTGCACCGGTGACGGTCTCGAGCACATCGTCGCCTCGCCGGTTCCGCCGGCCGGCGGCAGCCAGGGCACCGGACAGGACCTCAGTCGGGGTGGCGAGGTGCCGGTGAAGGTCCGCACGTGAAGGTCCGCATCGCCTATTCCAAACTCGGCAAGGTCCGCTTCCTCGGACATCTCGACATGGCCCGACTCTGGGAACGGGCGTTTCGCAAGGCCGGACTTCCGGTCGCGGTTTCCACGGGTTTCACGCCCCGCCAGAAACTCTCCTTCGGACTCGCGTTGCCCACGGCCGCCGAGTCGCTCGTGGAACTCCTCGAAGTCACCTTCGACACCGAGCGGGTCGACGTGGAGGTCGACGATCTGCCGGCCCGCTTGTCGAGTCTCCTTCCCGAGGGCATCGTCGTGGCCGGGGCGGCGACCGTCGAGGCCGGTTCGGTGTCGCTCCAGGAAGACGTCACCGCCACCACTTGGGTGCTCTCGATCAACCATCCGGCTCCCGAGCTAGCCGCTCGGATCGCCGAGGTGATGGGGGCCGATGAGTGCTGGCTGGAGCGGGAACGTAAGGGGGAGCGACGTCGAGACGACGTCCGGCCGGGCCTTCTGGGCCTCGAAATCGCCTCACCCACCTGCCTCCTCGGCCTTCCGAGCGAGTGGAAAGCCTCGGCAACCGGCACACTTGTGGAAGCAACGTTGACCACAGCGGGTCGGGGAATCCGGCCGACTGAGGTCGTCGAGGTCCTCCTACCCGGGGTCCAGCCCTGGGATGTCCTCGATCGCGTGCTGAGAACTACCCAATGGATCGAGCGCCCTGAGGCGACGTGCGCACCCTTTGGTGTGCGCATCAGAAAGGAACTGGACAATGAGCGACAGCTCACCGGCCGA
>Ga0129333_10006257_pt1 | contig 11269 bp, 11 predicted proteins | sample CPB6_08_DNA_FD_94474 | JGI IMG/M metagenome (GOLD analysis project Ga0129333, IMG submission 94474) | Freshwater to marine salinity gradient microbial communities from Chesapeake Bay, USA - CPBay_Sum_0.6_0.8_DNA | ecosystem: Environmental > Aquatic > Marine > Coastal | place: USA: Chesapeake...
CCGGCCGCAAGTTGTAGTCCCTGGCGCGTACCCTCTAACTTGAGGTATATGCCTTTTGCACTACGCAACCAGAAATGACCACTACCCATATCACCTGCGGCCCAACCCATACGAAGTTCACCATAAGGACCGCTAAAGTCTGCTAGTTTTTTTAGTCCGTATACCTCACCCTTGGCGCTCAATCGCGAAGCGCCAAATCCGCCTACGCCCAAGCCAGCAACCTTGAATTTATATTCCTTACCCTCAAAAGTTAGCGTACCGCCGCCCACAGCTCCAGACCCAATAAAAGCAACCTGAATTTGCTCAATTGTTACGTGGCCAGACGGCGCTTCCTTTGGCGGCTCTTTGAGTTCTTCTTGCGCATAAGTAATCGTGACAGTCGATAGAAAAATTGCCAATAGGACAAGACCTATAGATCTAATGAACAGAACATCTCTAATGAATTTTGAAATAACTCTTTTACTAAACATTTTATTCTCCGGCGACGATGAATGGTAAAAAATTATATACTGACTTCCAATTATAAAATACTATTAAATTGCGCGATCTATTTCTTTTTTCCTCAATGTAGACAATGATTACGACGTCTATTATAAGTGATTCACAATTCGTATTTTGTAAATTTCCATAAGATTTGAGTAATGTTTGCACCCCGTCAATTCTCGCTATATTCAGCCATCATCGCCATTGTTCCGTCTCGCAATATCTTTTAAAGCTTGAGACTTAATCTGTTCTACAGATTAAGCGACGAACAATTAAAGTTAACGGAACAGTAGCCCCGGCTTATGGCTGAGTTTAATAAGAATCATGTCGCTATATAAAATTTATAAATTTAAATTATGGATTTTTCTGTATTGATAAAATTGATTAATTTACTAACTAGTAAGCAGCTTTTCTATTATCGCGCGCACCTGCATGCATTACTTAAGAACTGGGGCTAAACTGATGTCCAATAAATCTGATAAATCACCAATCTCCTCAAATGAACGTAGCCAGAGACCCCTATGGATAGCGGTCTCAGGCTTAGTGATCAGTCTTTTCAGCTACAGCATGAATGACTTGATGATCGGCGACGTCGTGTTTTATCTGGGACTCTTTGTTGCAGTCATCGGCATCGCCTATTGGATCTTGCAACCAAAACACGGTCTTTGAATTATTATCATTTAAATACAATTATTTAGAAATTAAGCTGGACTAGGTTCTTAGCTGGCGTTATGCGTCCCAAGCTTGAAAACTATTGCCGTCTTATTAGAAGACCTTATGGTCTTACCTATGAGACCCCAATTTATGGATGATTTATGCGCTCTTCACTTCGTAACATTTCTCGTCGTAATTTACTTTTAATCACGTGTAGCACTCTGTGCTTTGCAGGCTCTACCGCCCTAGCTGATAAAAATTCTAGCGGTAAGATACCAATCGATGAATTAATGGCTGCAAACGCCTTGCCCGATATAATTGAAGGCAATGCCAGCGCGCCCATTACAATTGTTGAGTATGCATCCATGACCTGCAGTCATTGCGCAGCATTTCATCATGATGTTCTACCAGAGCTGAAAAAAAACTTTATTGAGACAGGAAAAATAAAATTTATTCTTCGCGAATTTCCTCTTGATCCATTAGCTACAGCTGCCTTCATGCTCGCACGAGAATTAGGCGATAAGCGCAATGCAGTTGTTGACTTGTTATTTCTCCAGCAAAAAAATTGGGCTTTTACTGAAAAACCACTTGATGGCCTGGCCAATGTTTTGAAACAAACGGGCATGGGCCAGGAAAGGTTTGAAGCTATATTAAAAGATCAAATATTGTTTGATAAAATTAATAAAATCCGCGATCGGGCCTCTGAAAAATTTGGTGTAAATTCAACGCCCACATTCTTTATTAATGGCGATAAATATACTGGCGAAATAAATTACGCAGATTTCGAAAAAATCATCGCAGCAAAATCATCGAAATAGATTTCTATTTCGCATCGATTTTGAACTGCTCATCAACATCCCGAAATCTGAGGCCAAATAAATAAACGTATCATGATCTAGCTAAAAACTACTACGACGTTCTAGGGCTGCAGCAAGAGTTCCTTCATCGAGGTAGTCTAGCTCGCCCCCTACTGGAACGCCATGCGCTAGACGAGTTATCTTCACGCCATGGGGTGTTAAAAGATCAGCAATATAATGAGCCGTTGTCTGACCATCGACAGTTGCGTTAACCGCAAGCACAACCTCAGTAATTTTATGTCCCCTGACACGCTCAATTAAACTTGATATCGCTAAATCGCTTGGTCCTATTCCATCTAGAGGAGACAATACCCCTCCCAGAACGTGATAACGCGCATTTAAGAGACCTGCTCGCTCCAAAGCCCACAGATCCGCCACTGTTTCTACAACTACTAAAATTGTTGGATCTCTTCGCTCATCACAACAAATAATACAGGGATCTTTGGTATCAATATTACCGCAACAAGAACATATGACGATACGCTCGCGAGCAACCTGCATAGCATCAGCAAGCGGCGATAATAACTCGTCGCGTTTACGTATCAGCTGCAACACAGCTCGACGCGCTGAGCGAGGCCCCAGCCCGGGTAATCGCGCTAATAATTGAACTAAGCGTTCAATCTCTGGCCCTGCAACACGCTCAACCATGCTTTAGAACGGCAACTTAAAACCAGCTGGCAGCTGCAACCCTCCTGTAAGCATCTTTAGCTTTTCTCCCATAGCTTCGTCAGCCTTAGCGCGTGCTTGCAAATGAGCTGCAACAATCAAGTCCTGCAAGATTTCTTTTTCTTCTAATTTGAGCAAACTTGGATCTATACTTATTGACCTCAACGCGCCCTTGGCACTCATGGTCATTTTCACTAGTCCACCGCCTGCCTCGCCTTCAATCTCAATATGATCCAACTCGCTCTGCGCCTCAGACATTTTGGCCTGCATCTGTTGCGCCTGTTTCATTAAGCCCATAAAATCCATCATTTTAGAACTCCGCTAATCATTGTCTTCTGCGGCGAAATCATCATAAAGAATTTCTGAAATTTCAGCTGAGCTACTTGGGTCTTCTCCTCCGCGAACGGAGATAATTTGCGCCCCGGGAAACTCTATCATGACCGCCGCCACCAAAGGATCAGACTCTAAATCTGTGCGTTTTTCACGCTCCTTAAGCATCCGCTGCTCTTTTACAGTCGATTTACCGCCACTGGCTACTACAGAAATTACCCAGCGCTCATTAGTCCAGGCCTGTATTTTCTGTATTAAGTTAGAGGCAAGATCTCGAGCGCCTCCAGGAGCTAATTCAAACTCTATTCGACCATGCTCAAAATGAACAAGCCTTACGTCATTTTCAAGCGCTATCTTAAGACGCATATCTCGCTTAGTTTCTGCTAACGCAATTAACTCTTGAAAATTTTCTATTACTGATATCGCCTCTACCTGCTTACTATCAACCGGCAACAATTTTTGACTTACTTGGACTGTTGGCGAAGTAGCGACAAAGCTGCGCATAGGATTACTGCTTATCAAATTTGGCCCGCGTTCTGCTTTAACGCTAACAGGTGTCGAAGCGTTAGTTGAAGCAGGAGTCTTGCGATCCAGACTTTCTTTTAGAGCTCCTCGCGATCCATTTAAGCCCTCCCCCAAATCAAGAAGTTTGAGCGCATCGCTGGGCGTGGGCATTTTTGCTGCATAGGCCAGACGGACCAAGACCATATCTGCAGATTGAAGTGGCCGCGGCGAACTGCGTAACTCTTCAAGGCCCTTCATTAGGATTTGCCAAGCGCGAGTTAGGACAGGAATAGTCAGCCTTTCGCTAGCAACCCTTCCCCGTCGTCTCTCTTCAGGGGTTAAAGCATCTGAATCTGTTACCTCTGGAGAGAGTTTAAATTTTGTTGCCAAATGGACGAATTCAGCCATTTCAATCAACAGTTGAGCAGGATCAACACCGCCATTATATTGTTCTTGCATTAATGAAATAGCTTGCGCAATCTCACCAGCCATAACGGCTTCAAAGAGATCGATCACACGGACCTTGTCAGCAACTCCGAGCATGAGGCGCAAATCATCAGCTTTAATAAGCGCTTCTGATCCTTGAATTGATCCATAAGCAATCGCTTGATCAAGCAAAGAGAGCGCGTCACGAACCGAGCCTTCTGCTGCGCGCGCGATCATCATCAGCGCTTCTGCATCAATAGAGACCTCTTCTGCCTGACAAATCTTGTGTAAATGCTCCGCCATGAGCCCAGCGTGGATACGCCGTAGTCAAATCTTTGGCAGCGGGAACGGACCGTAACTGGAACCTTATCAATTTCTGTTGTAGCAAAAATAAATTTTACATGCTCAGGAGGCTCCTCCAGAGTCTTCAAAAGACCATTGAAAGCAGCTTTCGAGAGCATATGCACTTCATCTATAATATAAACCTTAGTGCGCGCCATTACAGGTCGATAACGAGCGTTCTCTATGATCTCACGCACGTCATCAATACCGGTATGCGATGCTGCGTCCATTTCCAAAACATCAACATGTCGCGAGTCAATGATCGCCTGACAATGCACCCCCAAGCTCGGCATATGAATGGTCGGCTGGTCGATGGCTAACTGATCTTCACTTGCAAGCAATTCATAATTAAATGCTCGAGCAAGGATACGCGCTGTCGTTGTCTTACCTACTCCCCGCACGCCTGTTAATAGATAGGCTTGATGGATTCGACCCAGCTCAAAAGCATTTTCAAGCGTGCGAACCAATGATTGTTGACCGATAAGATCGATAAATGTCGTCGGACGATACTTGCGCGCCAACACGCGATAGGGGGGGAGACTTGCCTCGCCTGCTTGGCGATGAACCGACTTATCGGCGGCTCGCGGCAGCGTAAGCTTCGACGCATTATGCTCGTGATCCAAGCTGATACTCTCTGCCTGATCCGCGCAGCAGGCGAAGGCGGCGCCTCAAGCCATTAGCCGAAAGAAGGTGGGAGGCTGAACGAAGACCCGCCCAAACTCGTTAGGGCTGCTTCCTTCCGGACCTGACCCGGTTGGCGAGTGAAGCGTCCACCGCCAACCTCCCGACTTCTATCTGGCAGAGGCGCGCTCCTTGCGCAAGAGCCCTTAGGCTCCGTCAGTAATTCATTTAAAGCCTATGAAGAGACGCCTAGCCTCAAATAGCAGGACAATTGCTGCCCATTTTTCGGGTTCTTAAATGTATGACGACAAATTAGTCAGCCTCCAAGGTTTCCAACCTAGAGCCATTCGTTCACCTTGCTGGAAAGAAGCGGATGCGCAGGCGCATAACAGCTGCTAAACACCTCAAAACTTTTACTGAGGATGAATCTGTGACTGAGGCGAGATCGCCAGCTAGCCGCAAGCTAAACACACTTCTTGATCATTTCGAGAAGGCTGGTTACGGGCGACGGGAACCCAAATTGCTTCAACCTGCAAGCGTCTTTCTAGATCGCTCGGGAGAGAACTTTAGAGGCAGACTTTATTTAACCAACGACCCTTCAGGAGCGGAGCTTTGTCTACGCCCAGAGTATACAATCCCGATTTGTCTTGAATACCTTGCACAACTCGCTCCCAAGACGGCTGCATATTCATATGGCGGCTCGATATTCCGAGCTCCTGAAAACTCGTCTTCAAAAGAGGGAGAGTTCATTCAAGCAGGCATTGAAAGCTTTGGGCGCTTAGATCGCGAGGCCGCCGACGCTGAAATCTTAGCTGTCGCGCTTGAATCTGCGAAAGCGACTGGCGCAAAAAATCTAAAAGTACGAATTGGAGATGCGAGTTTAGTTGCAGCTTTTCTTGATGAACTAAATCTACCTAGCGTATGGCGCAGGCGCGTTGTCACTGGTCGCGCCCGCGGCCTAAGTCTTAAATCTATTTTTGAACCAATTTCTGTTATTGGCGCCAATGTTGAGCAAGCAGGCGTTCGCGCCGCGCTCTCTCGCGTAGACCCGGCTGATGCCCGACGCCTCGTCGAAGATCTTCTCTCCATCGCGAGTATTACAGCCATTGGCGGCCGAAGCGCCGCAGAAATTGCTGAACGTTTCCTGGATCAAGCCACGCTTACATCTGGAGAAGGAGTTCCAAGCGAAAAGCGCGCTCTTTTAGAAGCATTTTTTGCTATTGAAGATACACCAGACAAGGCTTCAAACGCTCTGCGACGCCTTGCTGCGGAAGCTAACCTTAATTTATCTAAAACTCTCGATAGTTTCGATACACGCACCGGCTTCATCGCTGCTCACGAAATAATTATTGAGGAAATGATCTTCTCAGCGAGCTTTGCCCGTCAACTCGATTACTACACAGGGTTTGTCTTTGAAGCTCGTGAGCCAGATATCAAAGAACCTATTATCGGCGGCGGTCGGTACGATCGTCTATTAGAAACGCTTGGCGCAACGCAGGATATACCCGCTGTTGGCGCTGCAATTTGGGTTGATCGTCTTGGGGGCGCGATATGAATCACGCGCAAAAATTAATAATCGCCTCACCTTCAAAGGGTCGCTTACAGGAGAACGCTGCAGCATTCTTTGCCCGCGCGGGTCTAGAACTAACACAGGGACGCGGGGCCCGTGACTATCGAGGCTCAATCAGCGGCTTAGACAATGTTGAGGTTGCCTATCTTTCGGCGTCTGAAATAACCTCTCGGCTTGCTCGAGGAGAAGCGCATCTCGGAGTGACTGGCGAGGACTTAATTAGAGAAGAAATTCTTCAACCGGAGAGCAAAGTAGAACTCCTTGCGCCACTTGGATTTGGGTCAGCAAATGTTGTAGTTGCCGTTCCTCAAGCGTGGATTGATGTTCGCAGTATGGCCGACATATCCGATGTCGCCAGCCACTTTCGCGCGCGTCACGGCCGAGGCTTACGGGTAGCAACCAAATACGTAAACACAACACGCCGTTTTTTTTCTCAACACAACATTGGCGACTATCGTATTGTTGAAAGCTCTGGAGCAACCGAAGGCGCTCCAGCAGCTGGCTCAGCAGATCTTATCGTCGATATCACCACAACCGGCGCGACACTTGCCGCCAATGCGCTCAAGGTATTGGAAGATGGAATTATCTTACGCTCACAGGCCAATCTTGTCGCCTCGTTGACAGCTTGCTGGAGCGATACAGCGCTTGAGTCTGCTCGCATCATTCTTTCTCGCATCGCCGCAGAAGAGGTTGCAAGAAAGACAAGAGAAGTCCGCATAACATTCATGGAATTAACCGACAGTCTTATCAAAGATTGTGAGCGCCTCTATGAAGCTAAGTTACTCAGCAAATCATCCAATGAAAGTGCGTTTTCTTGTCCCGCAAAAAATGTCGGCTCCTTCGCAGACTGGCTCGTCGCACAAGGCGCAACAAGAGTAACGAGCTCAAAACTAGATTATATTTTTTCAGCTGAAAATTTATTATGGTCACGTTTGCGCATGCGGCTACGATGAGTGACTTGATAAATTATATAATCAAGATCATTCGTCTTAGATCGGCGGAGTAAGATCTTTGCTCAATAGCCCAAATAGGAGATGATCACGCCAATCCCCATTAATATTTAAGTAAGCGCGCGCATATCCTTCATGCCGAAAGCCAACACGCTCCAATAAGCGCTTCGATGGCTCATTCGCGGGCAAACACGCCGCATCAATTCGATTTAATCCTTGCTTATCAAATCCGTATAGACAGGCGGCATAAACTGCGCGCTTCATGTAGCCTTTTCCAGCATAAGGAGCCCCCATCCAATAACCGAGCGAAGCGGATTGTGACACACCCCGTCGAACATAACCAAAGGACAATCCGCCAACGAGTAAATCATCCTCCTGTCTAAAAATCAGGAAGGAATAAGCTTCATCTCGCGCCATCTCTTCCGTATGGCGTTTCACACGATATCGAAAACTTTGTTGTGTAAGATCATCGCTAGGCCAGACTGGTTCCCAAGGAGTCAGAAACGCCCGACTCTGCTCGCGTAATTGGGACCACTGTGAATAGTCCCGAAGCTCAGCTGGCCGCAGGTAAATACCATCGCCATGAATTGGCATGCCTCTGCGACCCAATATTCCAAACAATCCCATCTTATTCCGTCACTGCACGCGCGCGTTCACAAATAAAATTCATGATGTCTTTTTCATTATTGTCCAATAATGTGAACCGCTCTTTCCCAGCAAGGCCCTTGGCTATTTTTGTAGGTAATTGAGGGGTCAGACCAATTGCCCGGCTAATCGCTTCTGGAAATTTAGCGGCATGTGCTGTCGCCAAAGCTACAACTGGCGTTTTAGGATCAATTTTTAGCTGCGCGCGCGCGGCATGCACGCCTGTTGCTGTGTGCGGGTCAAGAACATAGCCTGCCTCACGATATGTGCGTTGGATCTCATTGGTTGTTTCCACCTCACTCACCGAATAGGCATCAAATTCTCGACGAATTGCCGCAAGCGCTCCAGCGGGCAAGTCAAAGGAACCTGATTGATCCAATGCTCCGAAAGCAGAACGAATAACCGAATGATCCCGTCCACATGCATCAAACAACAACCGCTCAAAGTTTGATGAAACTTGAATATCCATTGATGGAGATTGCGTAGGCGTTACCCCTAAAGGTTCATATCGACCCGTGGCGAAGGCGCGAACGAGAATATCATTGGCGTTTGTTGCAACGATTAGTCGACTAATCGGCAATCCCATATGCTTCGCGACATACCCCGCCAATACATCGCCAAAATTACCCGTTGGCACAGAAAATGAAATATGTCTGTGCGGCGCTCCCAATGTGACGCCACTCGTAAAGTAATAGACCATCTGAGCGACTACTCGCGCCCAGTTAATTGAGTTCACTCCTGCAAGGTTTACTTTTTCTCGGAATGCAGCATTGCGAAAAAGTCTTTTTAGAATATTTTGAGCGTCGTCAAACGTGCCATTTAGAGCGATGGTATGAATATTACTATCTGATACAGTAGTCATTTGTCGACGCTGGACGTCTGAAACGCGTCCATCAGGGTAGAGAATAAAAACATCGACTCGATCAAGATTACGAAACGCCTCTATGGCTGCCGCTCCAGTATCTCCCGACGTCGCCCCAACGATAGTTGCACGTAAATTATTTTTTTCTAAGATATGATTCATCATGCGCGCAAGTAACTGCATGGCTATATCTTTGAAAGCCAACGTCGGCCCATGAAATAATTCTAGAATAAACAGATTGTCATCAATCTGAACTAAAGGGGCAATCGCTTGATGACGAAAACCACTGTAGGCGCTTTGCGCCTGCTGAAGTAAAATATCTTCGGAATATGTCTGACTTAGATAAGGACTAATTAAACGCGCGGCGGCATGAGCATAAGAAACGCCAGAGAGCGCCGCGATTTCATCAGGCGCAACATGCGGATATGCAAGCGGCGTATACAAGCCCCCGTCCGCAGCTAGACCCGCGAGAAGAACCTCACCAAATCCAAGTTGAGCAGCCTCGCCGCGGGTAGATAGATAGCGCAAATTAAATTCCATTGACTATGAGCATACTGAGCAGAAACGGCTCTCTCGATCCGCTCGTTCATAACATACTCGCTGGCTGATCAAGAAATCATAACGAAGCTGCTAGGTTTTCTCGTATCCTCGACGCAACCTTTCGCGTGCGAAGAGACAAAAGATGACGATTAAAGCCGCCGCCAAGCTAAACCAGGTAAAAGCATATGCAAGATGATTGTTAACGATCCTAGGCGCAATCGATACTGGTTGTAGGGGCCGGCCGCTTGACCCTAGTGAGCCATCAAGCAAAAAAATAAACGGCGCTGCTTCGTCCAGATGAAGCGCCTTCGCAATGGCTTTAGGATCTCTTGTATACCAAATTCGTTTTTCCGGCTCATCGGCGGGCGTAAACATGTTACGTCTCTGCGGGGCCTGTAAATACCCTGAAAGCTCAATGAGCTCAGACGGAGCAGATCGATGCGCAGCATTCGTTTGGTCTAAATTAGAAATGAACCCCCTATCGATCAAAATTACGCCACCCGACGCTAAATCGAAGGGACTCAATACAAAATAACCTGGTTCGTGGCCTAATCCCTCAGGCGCCTGAGAATAGATCAAAGCCTCAGAACTTTGATGAAACCGCCCGGTTACACGCACATGCCGATATTCATAATCAACAGGACTTAAATTCTTCCATTCTTCTTTGGCTGGCAACCCTTGCGCTGGCAAGGAGATGCGAGACTGAACGCGTGCAATAAGCGCCTCTTTCTCCTCTAAGCGGCGCAATTGCCATAGGCCTAAATGGATCAAAAAAGAAAAGGTGAGGGCTGCAACAAGTGCTGGAAAAAAAAGCGCCCGAGCGCCCCGGCTCATTGTTCTCGACGACCTTCTTCAGCCTTATTGAAATATTGTAAAGCAATAAGGAGACCCTTTGCAGGTCGCAATAATCCAACACAAACGATTATAGATAAAGGCGCTAAGACTGCCGCATGAACCCAATAAGGCGGCATATATACAACCTCAATAAACCAAGCAGCGCCAACAACAATAAAACCAGCGATTGTCATGACAAAAATTGCGGGACCGTCTCCTGTATCAGCAAAGGAAAAGTCTAATCCGCAGACATCGCAGTTTGGCGCAATCGCAAGCAACCCCTGAATCATGCGTCCTTGATGACACCTTGGGCATTTGCCTCGCAAGCCATCGAGGTAGAGTTCCGCTGGAGGATAAACATGCTCCTCAGACATTAGCCGCCCTCATGAAAAACGGTCACGATTTGATCGCGACCGTTTTGTTTCGAAAAATAAGCCAAAAAGCTTATTCCATCATTCCACCCCAATTCCCCCAAACGTAGATACAACAGAAGAGGAACAACCAAACAACGTCAACGAAATGCCAATACCAGGCAGCAAATTCAAATCCTAGATGATGCTCTGGCGTAAAGTGTCCCTTCATTACACGAAACAAGCATACAATCAAAAATAAGGTTCCAACAATAACATGGAAGCCATGGAAGCCTGTAGCCATAAAAAAGGTCGAGCCATAATTTGTAGCGGCAGGATGCGCGGGATCAAAGGAGAACGCAAATGGCGCGTGAGCATATTCATAGCCCTGCACACACGTAAAAATTAATCCCAATGCAATTGTTGCTATTAATCCCTTCTTCAAGACGTTACGATCATTATGAAGCAACCCGTGATGCGCCCAAGTCAAGGTTGCTCCTGATGTCAACAATAATAGCGTGTTGAGTAAAGGAAGCTTCCACGGACTAAGAACCTCTATTCCCTTGGGAGGCCATACGCCCTGAAATAACTCTGTTCGAGTAACTTGGTAAATATCGTCTGGGAAAATAGAGGAA
>Ga0129333_10006258_pt1 | contig 11269 bp, 11 predicted proteins | sample CPB6_08_DNA_FD_94474 | JGI IMG/M metagenome (GOLD analysis project Ga0129333, IMG submission 94474) | Freshwater to marine salinity gradient microbial communities from Chesapeake Bay, USA - CPBay_Sum_0.6_0.8_DNA | ecosystem: Environmental > Aquatic > Marine > Coastal | place: USA: Chesapeake...
CGCTTTTCTTGCACGACAATGCCGCACGGCTGTTTGGAGGACTGTGATCATGAGCCAAGAAGAAATCGCCTCGAATACGGCTGCGCGTCAGTACCTCGCGCGATTTTCACCGGAAGAGCTGGCGCGTTGGCGAATGGCGCCGCTCGACAATCCGTTGCCTGCGGCGGCTCGGGGTATCGACTTGCCGATGCCGTTCGGCTGGTTCGTCGTTTGCTACTCCGACGAGTTGAAAGCGGGTGAGGTCAAGCCGCTGCGTTATTTCGATCGCGAGCTCGCTTTGTGGCGTGGCGAAGATGGCACGCCGCGAATGGTCGATGCCTACTGTCGTCACCTCGGCGCGCACATGGGCTATGCGGGTCGAGTGCAGGGCAATGATCTCGAGTGTCCGTTCCACGCTTGGCAGTACAACGGTAGCGGCGAAGTAACCAAGATTCCGTATGCGAAGATGATTCCGCCACAGGCCAAGCGAAGCTGCGTGCGTCCGTGGCGTCTGGTCGAGCGCAACCGTTTCATTTGGGCTTGGTATCACCCTGAAAATGCTGAGCCGACCTTTGAAGTAGAGGACTTGCCCGAAGCGGGTTCCGCTGATTGGAGCGAGTACGAAAAGCACGAGTGGCTAGTCTGGGGGCCGCTGCAGAATATGGCCGAGAATGGCGTGGATGCGGCGCACTTTCGCTACATCCACGGCACGGCAAGCATGCCGAACTACGACGTCAAGTTCGAAGGGATTCGTCGCGTTGCCTCGGTCGCCGCGAAGATGGCGACCCCTCGCGGCGATGTCGATGGCACCATCTCGTATGGCACTGTCGGTGCAGGGCAGGCGTGGACGCGATTCACGGGTATCTGCGAGACCTTGATGGTCGCAGGCATCACACCGGTCGCGCCCGATTGCACTCACGTGCGCTTTGCATTCACGCAGTTGAAATCAGCGATCGGTGGCCCGTCCGCGGGGGTTGCGCGCGCGATGATCAAAGATATCTGTCGTCAGCTCGATCAGGACAAGGTCGTATGGGATCGACAGCGCTACCGGCCAGATGCCTTGCTCTGCGATGGTGACGGTCCGATTGCGGCGTTCAGAAAGTACTATCGGCAGTTCTACGCAGAGTGGCCGGCCGAAGACGGATCGGGTGAGGTCAATCGCAGTTACGTGCGGCAAGCGCGCTGAAACAGTAAAACGCCTGAGAGTCGCGCAGTGACCGGTGGAAACGACAAGGTCGCGCTCGTAACGGGTGCTGGTAGCGGCATCGGCGCGGCTCTCATTCTCGCGGCCGCAAAGCGTGGCATGCATGTCGTCGCTTGTGATTATCGGGTCGAGACGCTCGAGCCGCTCGCGCACGAGGCCTCGCAGGCGGGCGCCGCGTCGGTCACTTGCCGAGCACTGGATGTTCGCGACGCGGCGGCCTTCGAGCAACTCGCTGCTGAGGTCTGCGCTGACACCGGTGGTATCGATCTACTCTTCTGTAACGCGGGCGTGTTGTCAGCTGGGCGTTTGTGGGAGAGTTCGGCGGATGAGATCGATCGCCTGATCGACATCAATGTCAAAGGGGTGATCAATGCGATCCGCGCTTGCGTGCCGCGAATGATCGAGCGCGCGATGCCGAGCCGCGTTGTAATCACGGGCTCCATGGGTGGATTCGTTCCCTCGCCGATGCTGGCGACTTATTCGGCTAGCAAGGCCGCTGTCGCAGCGATCGCCGAGACTTTGCATTTCGATTTGCAAGCGAGTCGTGCGCCGGTAGCGGTATCGTTGTTGGCGCCGGGTGCTGTGCGCACCGGTATTTTTGCGACCGATCGAGTTGATCCGGTGACGCAACCGATGATGGAAGCCATGCGTGTCGGCGCCGAACGAGTCGGAATGGATCCGACGCGCGTTGCCGAGTTGACCTTCGACGCGATCGATCGCGGCGACTTCTGGGTCTTTCCGCATCCGGAGATGCTGCCTGCGGTCCCAGAGCGAATCGAAAGGATGCTAGCCGGAGAGGCTCCGCACTTCGATTTTCAGCGTTCCTTTAGGCAGCCCGCATCGCGTTGAGCGCAGGATCGTTCGGCCCGTTCAACACGCAGCGAACCCCGCCGGGGGTCGAGAATTCGGCGACGCAGCGATTGCAGTTGATGCAGTTCGACTGAGCCCTCGAATCGGCGCGGATACGGGCCACGAAATCGGGTTGCGAGAGCAGGGGTCTGCCGAGTACGACGAAGTCGAAGCCGTCGCCCATGGCAGTCGCCACGTTGTCTGCGCTGCGCAAGCCGCCGAGCAAGCCGAGCGGCATTGTGACTGCCTCGCGCATCTGACGCGCGAGCTTCAGGAAATACATTTCCTCGAAAGGCATGTCACGGAACGCGGTCTTGGCGCCGAGTTTGAGCAGAAAGCGATTCCAACGGCTGGTCTCGGTCTGCAGCATGGCCGGTACCGGCGAATTGCCGCGGAAGAGATACATCGGTGAGAAGGGCGAAAAGCCGCCGGTCATTACGAGTCCATGTAAGCCGACGGACTCTAGGGCGCGAGCGGTGACGATCGAATCTTCGATCTCGGCTCCGCCACGTGCACCATCGCGTAAATTCAGCTTGGCGAGTACGGCGATACGATCACCGACTGCATCGACGACCGCTTCTGTCACCTCGCGCGCCAATCGGGCGCGCTTCTCTGGCGTTCCGCCGTAGTCATCCTGACGTCGATTGGCGAGCGGACTCAGGAATTGGCTGAGCAGGTAACCGTGACCCATGTGCAGTTCGATGGCGTCGAAGCCTGCGTCCGCTGCATGCCGCGCCGAATCGACGAAGTCGCGGACGATGTCGCGGATATCTTGTTGGGTCATCACGCGGGTGAACAAAGCGCCGACCATTGCCCCGTAAAGGTTCAAGGTTTTCGATGGACCGCCGGGCTTGCGGACCGTACGGTTAGGCGTGCGCGTCATCGTGCCGCAATGGCCTAGTTGCAACGACGCTTTGCCGCCAGCCGCATGTACTGCGTCTGTCAAAGCCCGGAAGGCGGAAAGGTTGTTCGCGTCGATCCAGCTCTCTTCGGCAAAGGTGCGTCCATCGGGATGAACCGCCGTGTATCCGAGAGTCGTCATCCCAACCCCGTGGGCGGCCAAGTCGGCATGGTGTTTTACTAGCGCACGGCTCGGTGCGTTAGCCACGTTCATGCCTTCGTAGGTCCCGGCTTTGACGAAGCGATTGGGTAGTTCGATCGGTCCGAGTCGCAGCGGGGTGAAGGCTTGGGCCAGTTTGGATGGGGTGGCTGCAGTATCCGATGGCATCGCGCGGCTCCTCGATGACTCTGGGCTGATGACTCTTGGGCTGACTCTGGAAGGACCCTAGCCTTGCTCGAGGCATTATGACCCCTGCATTCGAACATCGACAAGCAAGTGCGTAAAAAACACCCCCATAAATTGACGAAAGTGATGATTAGGGCTCATCGAGATGCCATAATCGCGCAAAATAGACAGTCGAAAAGCGCTGTTCCGACGGATTCGGCCTAGCGCAAAAAACGGGGTGTTTTGTATGTCGGTACAAGGTCTAGGTTACGTCAGGATATCGGCGACTGATCTCGCTGCATGGCGCAAATTCGCCGTTGATACCGTCGGCATGATGCCGGCGACTGCTCCCGATGGCAGTTTGTGGTTAAGGGTCGATGACCGCCCGTTCCGCTTTGTCGTCGAGCAGGGCAGCGCCGATCGTTTCGTGGCGGCGGGATGGGAGATGCCATCCCAAGTTCATTTCACCAATTGCGTTGAGGGTTTGCGTCGTGCCGGCGTCGCTGTGCGCGATGGCACTGCCGAGGAGGCGCGTGCGCGTTGCGTCAACGCCGTCGCGATGGCGAGCGACCCTGCTGGAAACGCGTTTGAATTGTATTGGGGTCGAGTCCGCGCCTACGACAACTTCGTGTCAACCGTCGGGGTGTCTGGATTCGTCGTCGGCGATCTCGGTCTTGGGCATGTCGTTTTACCCGCGCCGCAGCTCGACGAGACAGCGAGCTTCTACAAATCTTTGTTGGGGTTTGGTGATACCGATGAGATGCGATTGGCGATGTCGCCCGATCCTGCGGTGCCCGAGTTGCGTCTGCAATTCTTGCATGCGGCTTGCCGACGTCATCACAGTCTCGCGCTGATTCCGATGCCGGCGCCTTCTGGTTTGATCCACACGATGCTCGAGATGCGTGAGGTTGACGACGTCGGTCGTGCGCTCGATCGTTGTGTTGCCGCTGGCTACCACATCTCCTCATCACTCGGTCGTCACTCGAACGATGGCATGTTGGGATTTTATGTTGCGACGCCCGGCGGCTTTGACCTTGAGATTGGTTGCATGGGTGTCACGCCGGATTGGAACACCTGGGTGCCGACGCGCAGCCTGATCCCATCGATCTGGGGTCACCAGTGGTCACCGCCTCCGCAGTGAGAGTTGAGGCAATCGCCATGAAGGGGAAACCGATGGATAAGCGACTTACCTCCACCGACGTCGTCGCTCGCTTGCGCGACGGGATGACCATCGGTATCGGTGGTTGGGCGACGCGGCGCAAACCGATGGCGCTGATTCGTGAAATTTTGCGCTCGCCGTTACGCGACCTGACCGTCGTCTCCTACGGTGGGCCTGACGTGGGACTGCTCGCAGCAGCGGGCAAAATCCGCAAGCTGATCTTTGGTTTTGTGTCGCTCGACGTATTGCCGCTCGACATGCATTTTCGTAATGCGCGCCAAGCCGGTGCATTCGAGGTCATGGAACTTGACGAGGGCATGGTGCAGCTGGGTCTGCGCGCGGCGGCGATGCGGGTTCCGTTTTTACCGACGCCGGTCGGTCTCGGCACCGACATTCTCAAGCGCAATCCCGAGCTTCAACTCGTCCGCTCGCCCTATGCCGACGCCGAGGAATTGGTGGCGATGCCTGCGCTCAAGCTGGATGCAGCCTTGCTACACGTCACCGAGTCCGACGCGCGCGGGAATTGCGTGATCATGAGCCCCGATCCGTTTTTCGATGATCTGATGGCTCGCGCTGCGAACGAGGTGTTCATCAGCTGCGAGCGGATCGTCGCGACCGAGAAGATCTGCTCGCATGAGCGTGCGCGCTACCAGCCCTTCGAGCGATCGATCGTCACGGGCGTGGTCGAGTCGCCTTTCGGTGCTCATCCAACCGCCGGCGTTCCGGGCTACGGCATCGATGTCGAGCATCTGAAACAGTACAACGCCGCCACGTCCCCAGAAGCGTGGACGGAATACCGTCGTTGTTTCGTAGACCTCGATTCGCACGACGATTACATCGCGGCTGCCGGTGGCCGAGGAAAGCTCGCGAGCATTCCTCCGCCGGTTTATTGAAACCTGGGACGGGACTGACATGAACGCATCGACGTATTCACTCGCCGAGTTGTGTATCGCGCAGTGTGCCGAGGTATGGCGCGACGAAGGCGAGGTGCTCGCTACCGGTTTTGGTGTGTTGCCGCGTCTTGGCGCTGGGCTCGCGAAACTGACCTTCAATCCCGATTTGTTGATGACCGACGGCGAGGCTTATTTGTTGTCCGAGCCAGTAGCGCTCGGGCCGCGCGCGGCACGCGATGCAGCCATCGAAGGCTGGATGCCGTATTCACGTACTTTTGATCTGCTTTGGGGTGGTCGCCGTCACGCACTGGTTGGTCCGGTGCAAGTGGATCGCTTCGGTCAGATGAACATCAGTCTGATCGGCGATTACGCCAAGCCTAAGGCGGCCATTCTGGGCGTGCGAGGTCTTGCAGGGAATTCCATCTCGCATGCCAACAGCATGTTCGTGCCGAATCACTCGCCACGAGTGTTCGTCGAGGGTGAGGTCGATATGGTGTGCAGTGCGGGTTACAACCCGGCGCGTTGGCCGGGTGGCCGCATTCCCGCTGATCTACGGGTCGGTCGCGTAGTGACGGATCTAGCGGTGCTCGACTTCGGCGGCGCAAACCATGCCCCTCGGTTGCTCTCTCTGCATCCCGGCGTCACCGTCGATCAGGTACGAGCAGCTACCGGATTTCCGCTCGAGGTGGGTGCCCGAACTCCGGAGACGGCGCCACCGACGGCCGAGCAGCTCGTAGTGATCCGCGAGCGTCTCGACCCGAAAGGTTTACGCTCCACGGTCTTCAAGGGGGATCCGCCCGGGGACCGTCGCTGAGCATCACGGGAGAGTAGGCCAATGAGCGAGATTCATTACGAAACCGATACCCCGATTCTTTATGAGGTCAAGGGTCCCATCGCTTGGCTCACGATGAACCGTCCGGAGTTTGCTAATTCGCAGAACTCACAGATGACCTATGCGATCGACGATGCACTGCGTCGCGCAGCGAATGACGATGCGGTGAAAGTGATCGTCCTCAAAGGTGCTGGCAAACATTTCTCCGGTGGTCACGATATCGGCACACCGGGCCGCGATGTCAAAAAAACCTGGCCAGAGCGGCGCACGCTTTGGTACGACCACGTCAATAAGCCCGGAGCCGAGTTCTTCTACGCGCGCGAGCAAGAGGTCTACCTCGGCATGTGTCGCCGTTGGCGCGAGTTACCAAAACCGACGATTGCCATGGTGCACGGCGCTTGTATCGCAGGCGGATTGATGTTGGCGTGGGTGTGCGACCTGATCGTGGCTTCTGATGATGCTTACTTCGCCGATCCTGTTGTACGGATGGGTATCCCGGGGGTCGAATATTTCGCACACCCATACGAACTCAATCCGCGCATTGCCAAAGAATTTCTATTTACAGGCGATCGTATGAGCGCCGAACGCGCTTACCAGATGGGTATGGTCAATCGCATCGTGCCGCGCGCCGACTTGGAAGCGGCAACGACTCAGCTCGCTGAAAAGGTGGCGGCGATGCCGCGGCTTGGCCTTGCGCTGACCAAACAAGCCATCAACCACGTCGAAGATCTACAAGGTAAGCGCGCTGCGATGGATGCCGTGTTCCACATGCATCATTTCGCCCATGCGCAGGGCGATCTAACCGTCGGTAACAACCTAGGTGGAATGGACGCCAAGTCGATGGCGGCCGCCAACAAAGCCGGTGACAAGTCGGGCGATGAGGGCGGCGCACGATGACCGCTCACGACGCACTCAATACGCCGCTGGTCGGGATGCTCGGTTGCCGCTATCCGATCGTACAGACAGCGATGGGGTGGGTGGCGCGGCCTGAGCTGGTCGCCGCCTCGTGCAATGCGGGTGCCTTCGGATTTCTTGCCGCCGCTTCCTTGTCTGCTGACGAGGTCGGTCCATCGATCGATCGGGTACGCGAGCTCACCGATCGACCCTTCGGCGTGAACTTTCACATGTTTCAGCCGGGCGCTGCACGGATCGTCGATACCATCATCGCCGCCAAAGTGCGCGCAGTAAGTTTTGGTCGTGGACCCGATAAGAACATCATCCGTCGCTTTCGCGACGCTGGCATCGTCTGTATGCCGACCGTCGGTGCATTGCGACATGCTCAAAAAATGGTGGAGATCGGAGTCGACGCGATCACCATTCAAGGTGGTGAAGGTGGCGGTCATACGGGTTCGGTACCCACCACGCTCTTGCTGCCGCAGGTCCTAGATGCGGTGAAGGTGCCGGTTATCGCGGCCGGCGGGTTTTTCGACGGACGAGGTCTCGCTGCCGCGCTTGCCTACGGTGCTGCGGGTGTCGCGATGGGTACGCGTTTCCTGATGACGCGAGATTGCCCGGTACCCGAGGTAACCAAGTCGCGCTACGTGGGCGCGGGTCTCGATGACATCGTACTGACGACTCGACTCGATGGCTTGCAGCATCGCCTGCTGCGAAACGAGGTCCTCTCAGAAGTCGAGAACGCCGGTTCACTGTCGTTACTGGTATCGGCCCTCAAGAATGCTTGGTTACTCAAGCAGCGCACCGGTGCGAGCGTCGCCGAACTCGTGGCTGCGGCGCGCGGTATGCAACGCGAGAGCGGGCTTTCGTTTGGTCAGGCACTGATGGCGGCGAATTCGCCCGTGCTGATTGAGCGTTCGATGATCCAGGGTCGCCCCGCCGAGGGTGTGATGTCGACGGGAATGGTGGCAGGCATTCTGGGTGACCTGCCGAGTTGCGACGAATTGATTACACGCATGGTCGACGACGCACAGCAGCGTTTGCATCGCCTTGCAGGAGGTTGAGGTCATGCCGATCCGGGTCGATATTAGAGATAAAGTCGCCGAGATTGTGCTCGCGCACCCTCCGGTCAATGCCTTCGATTCAGAGGGTTGGCTAGCACTCGCTCGTACGATCGAGGAGACCGGTCGCAACCCGGACGTACGTTGCGTGATGATCTACTCCGAGACCAAGGGTTTTTGTGCGGGAGTGGATATCAAAGAATTGCAGGCGCACCCGGATCGTATCGTCGATGTGAACCGCGGCAACTACCTAACCTTTCGTGCGATTCGTGCTTGTGAGGTGCCGGTGGTGTCGGCGGTTCATGGTTTCATCATCGGCGGTGGCATCGGCATCTGCGGCGCGAGTGATGTCGTGATCGCAGCAGACGATGCATTTTTCTCGCTGCCGGAGATCGATCGCGGCGCGATGGGCGGCGCTTCGCATCTGTCGCGGATGTTGCCGCTGCATAAAGTTCGGGCGCTATTTTTCACGGGCGGGCGCTGTCCCGCCGAAGAGGCGTATCGACTCGGCGCTATTGAGAAGTTGGTACCGCGCGCGGACTTGCTCGCGACGGCGCGCGAGTTTTGCGATGTCATCGCATCGAAGAGTCGACGAGCCCTCGTGCTGGCGAAGGAGTCGCTCAACGGCATAGAGCCTCGCGATGTTGATCTTTCATATCGTTTCGAGCAGGGCTTCACGCTCGAGATGTACATGAGTCCCGACTCCCAGAAATCGCGCGACGCCTTCGTCGAGGGCAAGGCGCCCGCGAGGTTCTGAGCGCCGTGTCCATCGAACTTCAATATACGGTCAAGCAACGCGCCCTTCGGCAGGAGGTGCGCGAGTGGTTGCAGACGAACGTTCCGAAAACGCCGTTGGCCTCGTACGACACGGCAGAGGGTTTCGAAGCACATCGGCAATGGGAGCGCACGCTGCACTCGGGTCGCTGGAGTATGGTGACTTGGCCTGAGAAGTTCGGCGGTCGCGGGCTCGATCTGATCGAGTGGTTGATTTTCGAGGAAGAGTACTACCGTGCTGACGCGCCCGGGCGCGTCAATCAAAATGGCGTATTCCTCTTCGGTCCCACCCTAATGGAATACGGTACCGACGAGCAAAAAGCGCGATTTCTACCGCGGCTGGCCTCGGGCGAGGACATTTGGGCCCAGGTTTGGTCGGAGCCACAAGCGGGTTCGGATCTCGCAGCGCTGAGATCCACGGCCATACGTGATGGCGACCATTACGTCGTCAACGGACACAAGATTTGGTCGACACGTGCGGTGTTCGCCGATTGGGGTTTTGCTTTGTTTCGCACGGACCCGGCGTCTGAGCGACATCGTGGTCTCTCGTACATCGTCTTTCCGCTCGACACGCCGGGTGTGCGCGTGCGAGGCATTCCACAGCTCGACGGTGAGGCGGGCTTCGCGGAGATCTTCTTCGAAGATGCGCGTATCCCGGTGACGAATCTCATTGGTGCCGAGGGGCAGGGCTGGTCAATTGCTATGGCAACCGCGGGCTTCGAGCGCGGGCTCATGCTGCGAAGTCCCGCTCGATTCCAGCGCACGGCGCAACGACTCGTCGAGTTGGCTCGACGTGCGCAGTCCGATGCCGATCCGGGACTGCTAGCGAGCGTCACACAATGCTGGATGGATGCGGAAGCGTATGCGTTGTCGACCTACATGACCGCATCGCGTTTAATGTCTGGCGGTTCCATTGGCGCCGAAGCGAGCCTGAACAAAGTTTTTTGGTCTGAGCTCGACCTGAACATGCATCGCGCGGCGATTAGTTTGCTCGGTGCGCGCGCCGAGTTGCGTGATCGGCTGGGCGAGTCGGCGCAGGAAGACTTGCGCGAAACGATGCGCTGGATGGATGGATTCCTTTTTTCTTTGGCAGGACCAATCTACGCCGGCGCCAACGAAATTCAACGCAACATCATCGCCGAGCGTGTGCTCGGGATGCCGAAGGTCTAATCCCATGCAGTTCACCTTCGACGAGGATCAACGACTGGCTGCGCAGTCGTTGCGTGATTTGCTCGACGACCTGTGCACAGGAGCTGATTTGCGTCGTGCCGCCGAGGCGCGCGATGCAGCGAGTTTCAAGGCGGCTTGCGCGACCCGAAGAGAGCGAATCAAAGAACTCGGGTTTGATGCCGCGCTGGTTCCCGAAGCGCAGGGCGGGTTGGGTTTGCGCCCCGTCGATCTCGTGTTGCTGGCGGAGGAGGCTGGTCGAGCGGCGTTACCTGAGCCATTAGTGGAAACGGCCGGTGTCGCGCTGCCCTTGTTAGCCTCATTGGCGGCTCTCGACCCGCGTGCCGACGCGGTGTTGCAGGCGGCGATCGGAGGAGCCGGCATTGCCTTGCGATGGCCCGACAGTGACTTAGTGGTAGGGATCGATACCGCCGACTTTGTCCTCACTGCCGACAGCGAGACCTCGCTCGCTTTGTATTCCGTCGATCAGTTCGAGTTGATCGCTCGCGAGAGTGTTGATCCGTTGCGTCGTTTGACGCAGTTGCGCGCTCGCGTAGTTGAGCCGATTGCCGTGTCTCGTGATGCAAGCATCCCGTCCTTATGGCGCGAGGCGCGTCGATACGCTGCGGTGTTCGATGCGGCGCAGTTGATCGGCCTCGCAGATCGACTGAATGCGCTTGCCGTCGCTTATTCGCTCGAGCGAAAGCAGTTCGGCAAAGCTATCGGTGCCAATCAAGCGGTGAAGCATCAGCTCGCCAACGTCCAGATCAAGATCGAGTTCGCTCGACCGGTGGTCTATTCCGCGGCCGGGTCGTTGGGCGGTGGACTCTCACCGCCGACCGATATGGATGCCAGTTGGCTGGAGGCGCGGGTGGCGCACGCCGCGATCGCTGCTCGCGATGCGGCGGATCTCGCCGCTCGAACGGCGATTCAGGTTCACGGCGCGATGGGCTACTCGTGGGAGCTCGACCTGCAGTTCTATGCCAAGCGCAGTTGGGCTTTGAGCGGCTTGCACGGCGGCCGTTCGGCGCATTTCAGGAGTTTGCATGAAGCACTCATGCAGCAGCGGATCGAGCTTGGTCCGGATCAGTTGTTCGGCCGTTCGCTGCCGAGAGGAGCTTGAGGGATGAGTGCAGCTTATATCGTCGACGCGGTAAGAACGCCGATCGGGCGCAAGAAGGGTAGCCTCGCCACAGTCCACCCGGCCGATCTGGGTGCGCATTCTTTGAAAG
>Ga0129333_10006259_pt1 | contig 11269 bp, 5 predicted proteins | sample CPB6_08_DNA_FD_94474 | JGI IMG/M metagenome (GOLD analysis project Ga0129333, IMG submission 94474) | Freshwater to marine salinity gradient microbial communities from Chesapeake Bay, USA - CPBay_Sum_0.6_0.8_DNA | ecosystem: Environmental > Aquatic > Marine > Coastal | place: USA: Chesapeake Bay...
AAGTTTATTTGTGCATGTACTACAGCATACTGCTAATAGTTATAGTGTTAATGACAGCGAAATAGATTGGCCTACTATAGCCAGCTGGTATAATTTTTGCAATGCTAATCCAAGTGCCGAATACAAGGTAAACTATAACCAACCTATATTAGCCTATAACAACGTTATATCTAGTACGCAAAATTTAATGGAATTGCTACGCGATATTTGTGCAGCAGGTATGGCTAGTCCTACTTATGTTAATGGTAAGTGGAGTGTTGTAATAGACAGACTTAGATCACATACTATTCAGCACTTTACCCCACACAACAGCTGGGGATTTGAAAGTACAAAAACATTAGTTAGAATACCAGACGCATTTAGAATAGCATTTGCAAACGAAACTAAAGCTTATCAAGCTGACGAAATCATTGTTTACAACTATGGTTACGGTGAAACAGATGGCTATGTTGTTACTAGTGGCAGTTTTGTTAGCGGCAGAACTTATAAGATTACTAAACTAGGAACTACTACGCAACAGCAGTGGAATACTGCGGCAGGTACTAGTGGTGTAGTTTATGTAGTAGGCGATACTTTTGTAGCCGCAGCTAGTGGCAGTGGAAATGGTCAAGCATTTACTACACAAGGTACTAGTGGCAGAGCCGTTAAAGGTGCGGAAATATTTGAACAACTAACACTACCTGGTGTAACTAATCCAGATCAAATTAGATATTTTGCAAGCTGGCACCTAGCACAATTAAAACTGCGACCTGAAACTTACTCACTAAACAGTGATTTTGAGTACCTAGTATGTACACGTGGTGACTTAGTAAAAGTAACACATGACGTTCCACGCTGGGGTGTTGGATCTGCTAGAGTTAAAAATATTAGTGGAAACACTATAACACTTACTGAACCAGTACTATTAGATAGTACCAAATCTTATAGTATAACTATTAGAACTAATGCACTTACAACTACTGAAGGATCTGGATCAGTTACTAGAGCTATTCAAAATGTAGGCACTAGTAATTACTATACTACAGTTACTACTACAACTAGTTTTACTGGTGTAGAGGTTGATAACTTAGTAATGATTGGCGAAAACAATAGTGTTAGTCAAGATCTTATAGTGCTTAGTGTTGAGCCTACCTCAAATGTAAGTGCTAGACTGGTATTAGCTGATTATAGTCCTGATATTTATACTAAAGACTTAGATAACGAATATATACATTTTAATTCTAATATTACACTGCAAAATACAGATATAGTAAAAAATACTATTGTTAAAGCACCCAAAGTAACAAATGTTTCTAGTAATACCTACTACAGCACAGAAATATCTAATGGTAATTATGCTAACACAACCATTATTAGCTTTAGTAATCCTACGGATTTAACAGCCAATACAACGCATGTTCAGCTACAAGTAATTGAATCGAACAGCGTATTTAACGACCTAGACCCACAAAATACATATTTGGTTAATAAGGATACTGGCAGTTTAACAGTTGTAGGACTTAAAACCGGTTATACTTATAAAACTCGTGCCAGATATTCTAATAGTACTGCTAGTGTATTTGGTCCCTGGAGCGATGAACAGATATTTTATGTAGATGGTAAAAGCAATAATCCATTTGCTGTTACTGATGTGGCTATTACGCTGCAAGGTACTAATATTATAGTTAAACCTATAATTACTGGTACTGAACCAGCAAACCATAAAACATATGTATTTAGACTATATAGAACAACTAGTAGTGGTAGTGCAGATTTTTGGACAACTAGCTGGGACAGTACAAATATGCTAGAAATACAAAGCAGAACACAAGCAGTATTTAATCTACTAAACTTGCCTAGAGACACTGGCAGAATAAGTAGCAGCGGAGTTAATTATAGAATAGCTTGCAGAGCATTAGATAATACTGATGTTTATAGTACTACTAGTGCAGTAGGTAGTATAAAGATTCAGACCTTACAGTAAGGAAAGTATATGGCATTAACAATTACACCAGGTCCAAAATCTTTAGATTTATATTTTACTGTACCCACAGGCAAGATATATATTGATGATGATACTAATAGTCCTCTATCTACTCAGGTAGAGGAATTAGTACAGCGCGATGATTTAGTCAATTTAAAAGTTTGGGCTAGTACAACTAGTGGTTTTACACCAGATGCTGGTACCTTAAAATATGACGCTACTTTTCAAAGCAAGCTAACACTAACAGATTTATTAGCTAATACAACTTACTATGTAAAGTACGCCTATATTAGTAAAATAGATCCTGATAGTTATACTATATCAGCTCAATCAAGTGCTACTACAGAAAGTGGAGTATCACTACTAACACTTAACCCTACTGATTGGGCTTTTATTTTTGATAATAACTTGGCTACTACAGCCAATTATCCGGCTAGCATTACATTTACTGCAAACAAGCAAAATACAACTGGCACAGTAACATTTACAGCAACTGCATATAATAGTAGTAACACTAGTTTAGGTAGCGTTACATTAACTGGCACTGGCGATGTTAGAACACTTAGTGCAGCTAACTTTAATAGCTTGGGTGCCACCACAGTTAGATATGTAAAAGTAGTTGCTACGTTAGGAACATTAAGTGATACTGTGACTATTTGGCGTGGTGATAATGGTAGTGATGCACTAACATTTTTATTAACCAATGAATCACATACAGTACCAGCAGATAGTAATGGTAATGTAACTAGTTATACTGGTGCAGTTACATATGCTGCAATATTTCGTGGTATTACTAATGAAACAAGTTTATGGACTATTACTAAAAGTGATGGTACTGGTTTAACAACTACATTAACTGGTACAGGTACTAGTAATATAACACTTACTGTTAATACACTAGCTAGTGGAACAGATAGTGCAATTAGCACAATTACTGCTACTAGAACAGGTTACCCTACATTAACAAAAGATTTCTCTATTAGTAAGAGCCGGGCGGGTACTAATGGTACTAACGGCACCAACGGGGCACCCGGGGCCACAGGCCCAACCGGCCCACAAGGTAACACTGGTGCTCAAGGTACTAGTGGACTAGAGGGTATACGTACTATAACAGCCTATAGATTACGTAGTCAAAGTGATGCACTATTAACAACAGCACCTAGTAATACTAGTGGTGCTACTGCTCCTCAAGACTATAGTCTAACGGCACCTAGTGCTACAGTTGGTCAAGTAGTTTGGTACAGCTTTGGCAGGTATAATCCTAATGCTACTACTTTAGAAAGTATACCAGCAAATACTACAGTATGGAGTGTACCAATTGCTGCTAGTGTATTTCAAGATATACGCAGTGATAACTGGACTGGTGGAACGCCTAGCGGTGGAACATTTACTAGTACTACAGGATACTATTTAAACAGAACTGAAGGAAGCTTATACGCTACTAATGCATATTTACGTGGACAATTAGTAACAGGCGTAAGCGGTGCTCAGCGCATTGAAATAAATCTATCTAATAGTAATAGATTAAAAGCTCTTAGTAGCAGCAATAGCGAATTAATATCTATAGGCGGAACGGGAAATAATACAGAACCAACTATAGTTGTAAATGCTAGACCAATTACTGATGGTATTTTTACTTATGGTGTAGGTCAAACAGTTTTTCTTACTAACTATGACAGTCCAAGTGTACCAACTGGAGCAACATTTGGTACCTCTATAAAAGCACAGCAAACCGACTTTAGTTCTGTAGCTGAGCTGTGTAGCTATTATAAAAGTGGTACAGCTGCAGCTGAATCCTTAGCAGTTTATGGCAGTCAAATAAATTATACTACAGAAACACCTAGTGTTGTACATGCAGGTACTGGAGTACTAGGCTATTGGTCAGCAGCTGGCTGGTGCGTAGGTGGACTATTTGAAGCAGCTTATACAGGAAGTAATGGTAATGTTGCTGAAGTTAGGCTAGCAGATCCTAATAATGGCTATGCCATTCACCTAGTTACTGGCACGTTTAGATGGGGTAGTGTAACTATTAGTGCACCACCTAATAATACTACAACATATCTACGTGCTGATGGTACTTGGAGTAGCGTTTCCGGTCTGCCTAGTGGCGGCACAGCTACACAAGTATTAATTGGTAATGGTACTTGGACTGATAGTCCACAACTTGTAAATCCTGCTGCAAGTGGTGGCTATTATGGTATTAGTGCTGGAGTTAGTAAGAAAATCTTAGACTATGACAATAGTGCTATGGCAGCTATTGTTGGCAGAGAGATAACTAATGGTGGCTTTGTAGTAACTAGTAATGCCGTTAGACCTCTGCAACTACGTGGTACAGCAGTAACAGATCTAGGAACTACTAGTGGCGGCGACTACACTTTTAGAAACTTTGGTTGGGGCGGATACCTAATACCACCACCACCAGGCGGTACTGGCTCATTTTTACGCAGTGATGGTACCTGGGGCACAGCCAGCGGGCCTCAAGGACCTACAGGTCCAACAGGGCCACAAGGCGTAGCTGGTCCAACAGGTCCACAAGGTACGCAAGGTATACAAGGTACGCAAGGTATACAGGGTACGCAAGGTGTTAGTGGTCCAACAGGTCCAACAGGTCCACAAGGTAATACAGGTAGCACTGGCAGCACAGGTACTAGTGGTCCTACAGGGCCTACGGGTCCAGCAGGTACTGGAACTAATACAGTACAGCTACAGCAAAATAGTAGTAGCACATATTTTACCTATCCTCAGGGTACTAAGAATAGTATTGCTGGTAGTGATGGTACTAATATTGTTTTCTATCAGGCTACCACAGATGGTCGTGCATACACAGATTGGCGAGGAGTTTTCTGGAATCAAGGTTCTAGTAGCTGGACAGCCTACAGTTCTGATGCCAGACTTAAAAACGTACTAGGCGTAATACCTATTAGTGATAGTTTTAGTGCAATTAAAACACTAGGTCCGCCTATACTCTATGATTGGAAAAACGATCCATACGATGAGCCTACCTGGGGCTATACAGCACAACAAGTAGGTGCTGCTATACCTGGTGGCATGATTGATGCACCTATTTTACCAAATGACCCTAAACTTACAGAATATGAGTTTAGAATACAAACTTATGATGACGGTAAATTAGTAGCACTGCACAATAAAGCTGTATATGATCTTGTGCTAGCCGTTGAAGAACTGCAGCAAAAAGTCCTAGCATTAGAAGCAAGATTAAATAACTAAAAATTTTAGATCGACAAAACTACCCCGACCTGGTGACCGAGCTAACCAAACTAACTTGGATACCGCAGAAGGGTCTGTAAAGAACTTAAAAAGTTCACGATAATGCCCTGCTTAATATTGATTAGGCAGGGCATTTTTTATAGTTGACAACCTCTTGCCCTTATGCTATAATATACAAGTATTAAAAAACCTTTAAATATTTTTACTTGACAAAGGCAGTGCCACTAAAAATAGTTGGTAGACTAGCTAGAATTAAATTGGTATGTTAACCACTGCTAACAAAATAGGAGCTGCAATGGTTGAAGTAGAAAATAATAGCCTGGTACAGACAATTAGTGTGGCAGCAATGGCATTAATTGCACTATCAGTAGGTATTCAAAAATTACTAAAAGATTGGCGTAGCACTAGTGCAGAAAATACTGTGATTAAAATGATGCACGAGGAGCTGGAGCGTATGGGCGCACAAAATGCCAAACTCACAGAGGAATTAACCAAGCTGCAAAATGAGATTGTAGAACTCAATAACCAGCTTACAAAATTAAACATTGAAAATAATAAACTTCAACAGGATATTGCAACTCTAACAATAGAGCTCAATAACTTTAAGAAATTAGCAAAAGGATAGGGTGCAATATGGTTCCTGGAAAAGTTAATTATAAGATATATCAGGGCACAACTTTTAGACAAGTGTACAGGTGGGAAACAGATACTAGGTACTATGCTAATATTCAGTCAATAACTAAAAGCGGTCCTTGTGTTATTACTACTGCAGCTAATCACACTATTCCTCCTGGTTGGAGAATTCGTGTTACTAATGTTGTTGGTATGAAAGAGATTAATATGGCCTCCGATGAAGATTACTATGTAGCAAATGATGTTACTAGTAACACGGTCACTATTAATCAAGTAAATAGCAGCGGTTTTTCAGCATATACTAGTGGTGGAACGATTGAGTATAATGCTCCTTATCCTCTACAGTACTATAGTGCAGTAATGCAAATTAGACCAAATGTATTAAGTGATACTATAATTTTATCACTTAATAGCAATGCCGGTGGTGGCATAGTAATAAATCCAGCTAATGGTACTATTACAGTTACTATTACAGCAACTCAAACAGCCGCTTTTAATTTTGCAGCAGCAGTATATGGAATTGAGCTAACTGATACTAGTGGTATTGTCACACCATTTTTAACTGGCAATATAACTCTTGTTAAGGACGTTATAAGATGAGCACAGTTATACAAAATACTAGCACAATTGTAATAGAAAACCTAGGTACTAGAACTATACCAGGTGGTATGCTTGGCCCAACCGGCCCAGTTAGCACAGTGCCAGGTCCTACAGGACCAACAGGTGCAACAGGGGCAGGCGGTGCACTAGGTTATTATGGTAGTTTTTATAGCAGCCTAACACAAACTGCTAGTGCTGTAAATACTCCATATGCCATGACATTAAATGGCGTCTATGAAAGCAGCGGCGTAACGGTTAGCAATAATTCTAGAATTACATTTAACTATGCTGGCACATATAATCTACAGTTTTCAGCCCAAGTAGATAGCACTAGCAGTAGTACCGGCAAAGTTTATATTTGGCTAAGAAAAAATGGGCAGGACGTAGCTAATAGTACCAGTGAAGTAAGTATTAAAGGCAGCGACAGCGAGCTTGTACCTAGCTGGAATTTTGTTTTAAGTTTAGCGGCTGCTGACTACTTAGAGGTTATGTGGGCTGTTGATACAACCACAGTTAACTTAAAAGCTGTACCTGCAAATGGTTTCAGCCCGCTAGTACCTAGCGTAATAGTAACTGCTACACAAGTAATGTATACTCAAGCAGGACCCACAGGTGCTGTAGGCCCTACAGGTGCGCAGGGTTTAGCTGGTCAAGGTATTCAGCTAAAGGGCAGCGTTAGCACTGTACAACAACTACCTAGCTCTAACAATCAAGATGGTGACAGCTGGATTGTTACTAGTATAGGACACCTATATGTTTGGCAAAGTGCCACTAGTACATGGATAGACGTAGGCCCTATTGTAGGCCCACAAGGTGCCACAGGGCCTACAGGTGCTCAAGGACCCACAGGTGCAGCAAGTACAGTAGTAGGGCCAACTGGCACCCAAGGTGCACAAGGGCCTACAGGTCCAACAGGTGCAGCTAGTACAGTAGCAGGGCCAACAGGTGCTAGTGGACCTCAAGGTGCACAAGGCCCTACAGGACCTACAGGCGCACAGGGTGCACAAGGTGATCAAGGAGTTAGTGGTGCACAAGGTGCACAAGGTCCTACAGGACCTACAGGTGCACAGGGTGCACAAGGTCAGCAAGGCGTTAGCGGACCTACAGGACCTACAGGTGCACAAGGTCAAGGCTTACAGCTTAAGGGTAGTGTGGCTACAGTTGGTCAACTGCCTAGCAGCAATAATATTGTTGGTGATAGTTATTTAGTAACACAAGATGGTCACCTATATGTATGGAATGGCACTAGCTGGACTGATGCTGGTCTTATACAAGGTGCCACAGGCCCTACAGGTACACAAGGTGTTACTGGACCTACAGGTGCTAGTGGAATTCAAGGTGTTAGTGGACCAACAGGACCTCAAGGTACACAAGGCGTTATTGGTCCTCAAGGTGCACAAGGTGTTACTGGACCTACTGGTGCTAGTGGAATTCAAGGTGTGCAAGGTATAGCAGGTCCCACAGGTGCGCAGGGTGTTACTGGCCCTACAGGTGCTAGTGGTGCACAAGGTACACAAGGTGCACAAGGACCAACCGGACCCACAGGTGCCAAAGGCAATGATGGTACTAGTGTACAAATTATTGGTAGTGTGGCTAGTGCAAGTAATATACCAGGTTATCCTAATACACATACTGGTGCTCAAGGAGATGGTTATTTAATCAGCAGTGACAATCATCTTTGGGTATGGACTGGTACTGTTTGGCAAGATGTTGGTGTAATTACTGGTCCAACCGGCAATACCGGACCCACAGGCCCACAAGGATTACCTAGTACAGTAGCAGGACCAACAGGTCCCACAGGTAATACAGGCCCACAAGGTATTAATATTAATTTGCGTGGTGAAGTTGCACAAGTAGCCAATCTACCTGCCACTAACAACCAAGTTAATGATGCATATATAGTTACTGCTAGTGGACATCTATGGGCATGGAACGGCACTAGTTGGTTTGATGCTGGTACTATTGTTGGCCCAGCAGGTCCTACAGGTGCAGCAAGTACAGTAGCAGGACCTACAGGCCCACAAGGTCAGCAAGGCGTAGCAGGACCCACAGGCCCCACAGGTGCCATAGGCCCACAGGGTACACTAGGACCAACTGGTGCACAAGGTCCTACAGGACCCACAGGTGCAGCAAGTACAGTAGCAGGCCCAACAGGTCCACAAGGTCAGCAAGGCATAGTAGGACCCACAGGTGCACAAGGTGCTCAAGGCATAGCAGGCCCTACAGGTGCTCAAGGCATAGCAGGCCCCACAGGTAGTGCAGGCCCTACAGGACCAACAGGTGCAGCTAGTACAGTAGCAGGCCCAACAGGTCCACAAGGTACTCAAGGCGTAGCAGGACCTACAGGTAGTGCAGGACCTACAGGTGCAACTGGTTTAGCAGGTCCCACAGGCCCAACAGGTGCAGCAAGTACAGTAGCAGGCCCAACCGGCCCAACAGGTCTGCAGGGACCAACCGGGGCCAGCGGTGCTGGAACACCTGGTGGTACTAGCGGACAGCTGCAGTATAATAGTGGTGGAGCATTTGCTGGACTAGCAGACGTTACCTGGGACGGTATTTGGGGTTTGCGTATACGCTCTGGCTATGACCTTAACTTCTACAATAGCACTAACAGTAACTTTGTAGGCATACGTGCTCCAAGTGCATTAGCTGAGGACTATGAACTAATACTGCCAACTAGTAATGGTAATCCAGGACAGGTATTAACCACAAACGGTTCAGGAGCTCTTAGTTGGACAACTACTAGTGGGCTGTCTATTTCAGCATATAATGAAGGCACACTGCTTACATCAACACTAACTAGCGTTGATTTTGTTGGAGCAGGTGTTACAGCGATAGCTGATGGAAATGCAGTTACGGTTACGGTTACTGGTGGTGGAGATGTTACTGGACCTAATAGTTCTATAGGCAACGTAATCGCAACCTTTAGCGGTACTGGCGGTAAAACACTGCAAGACGGTACTGTGGGCGGGTTAATGCATTTTGCTAATCCAGCTACTGGTACAGGTTATCTTACCTCAGTTGGACAGATATTTTCTTCGTTTTTACATGAAATTAACAGTGCTAGCGGCGCTTCAAATCGCGGTTTAAAACTAAAGTCTGATGCAAGCACTAACTCAGTTACACTGCAGCCACCTACAACTGGCGGCAATAGTATATTTATACTACCAGCTGGATATGGTACTAGCGGACAAGCATTAACTACTGATGGTGCTGGAGTACTAAGCTGGACTACAATTAGTGGTGGAGGCGGTGGTGGAACTAGTTATACTATTAGTGCAGAAACAGCTACAGGCGGTGTTAACCTACGGCTAACTGGTGGTGATGCTAGTACAGACGATGTTAAACTACAAGCCGGCGATAATGTAACTATTACTAGAAACGATGCAAATACTATTACTATTGCTAGTACTGGCGGTGGTGGTAGCAGTGGTCCAGTAGTAGAAACTAGCCAAACTATTACCACACCATATATAATTACTAGTGGTAAAAATGCACTAAGTGTTGGACCTGTAACAATTGCTGCAGGTGCTAGCATTACCATACTACCAGGTCAACGTTGGCTAGTAGCTGGTGATACAGGCATGTCTAGTAGTGTTGGCGGAGTTGGTGGTGCGTCGGGCACTGTGCAAAGCGTTGCAACTGGTGCTGGCCTAACAGGTGGACCAATTACTACCACAGGAACTATTAGCCTTGCCACCAGCGGCGTTACCGCTGGCAATTATACAAATGCTAATATTACTGTTGATACCTATGGACGCATTACCCTTGCAGCAAATGGTACTGCTGGCAGCGGCACAGTAATTGACGGCGGATTTCCAAATTCTAGTTATCTAGCTATAGCGGCTATCGATGGAGGTACTATCTAATGCCACAACAAATTCAACTTAGACGAGGTGCGGCAGCTAGTTGGACCTCAACCAATCCTACACTAGCTGCTGGCGAATTAGGTGTTGAAACCGATACCAATAAATTTAAGGTAGGTGATGGCAGTACTAGTTGGACTAGTTTGCCATATGCTACCAAAGGTGATACAGGTGCTACAGGTCCTACAGGGCCAGCAGGAACTACAGGCGCTACAGGCGCTGTGGGTCCAACCGGGCCACAAGGTGCTGCTGGTGAAGTTAGTTTAACAGCAGCACAAACACTAACTAATAAAACATTAACTAGTCCAGTTATAACACAGCCTAAGATTACTGATACTCCATTTGCAATCACCGACGGTGCTAGTGTGGATATTAATCCTAGCAATGGTTTTATACAAACTTGGACACTAGCTAGCAGTCGTACTCCAGTATCGCCTACTAGCTTTGCCAGTGGGCAGGCTGTTATGCTGGCTATTACAGCAGGTGCTAATACAATTACTTGGACTAGTGTTGGTGTTAGTTGGACTAAACAAGGTGGCAGCGGCACTGCTCCAACACTAAGTACTAGCGCTACTAGTTTTATTATCTTACATAAAATAGGCACAACAATTTACGGCAGCTACTTGGGTGATGCATAATGACATTAAAATCAGCTATACTAGCAGCAGTAACTGGTGAGGCTGCACAAGAAACAGATCCCTACTACAATCTAGTAAGCCTACATCTTAAAGGCGATGTAAATACTGGTCGTAGCTACAACGCCTTCTCGGATGCGAGCTCGAACAATTTCAGGCTCACAAACAACGGCGATGTACGCGGCTCGAGCTTCAGTCCGTATGGGACCAGTTGGTCAGGATTCTTTGATGGTAACGGGGATTATTTATCCATACCCAACTCTGCTAACTTAAACACCACTGGCGATTTTACAATTGAAGGGTGGGCGTACCTTACAAGCGTCAGTGCCTATGGTGGCATGTTC
>Ga0129333_10006262_pt1 | contig 11263 bp, 11 predicted proteins | sample CPB6_08_DNA_FD_94474 | JGI IMG/M metagenome (GOLD analysis project Ga0129333, IMG submission 94474) | Freshwater to marine salinity gradient microbial communities from Chesapeake Bay, USA - CPBay_Sum_0.6_0.8_DNA | ecosystem: Environmental > Aquatic > Marine > Coastal | place: USA: Chesapeake...
GCTGCAATTGTTGTCACCGCACTCGCGTTACCCCTTTCACCTCATGGGTGATGACGAAGGCTGCAGCGTGCGCGACATCCGCGAGCATCGCGTCTTGAAGGACGGTCACTATTATTTGGTCGCCCGCATCAATCGCGAGGATGCCGCCGCGCGCGGCATCCGCGACGACGATCTCATTCGCTTGTGGAACAACCGCGGCTCGGTCGTCTGTGCCGCGCAAATCACCGATCGACTGCGCCCCGGCGTGGTCTCGGCCTCGACGGCCTCGGCCGAGTACCGCCCGGCGGGCGAGCCGGGCAAATCCACCGATCTCGGTGGTTGCATCAACATGCTGAACCCGAGCAAAGCCATCGCTCGCAAAACCCACGGCATTCGCCCGAACACCACGCTGATCCAGATCGAGAAGTGGACCGGCGTCGACACCTGGCAACCGCGCGCGGAGATCGCCTGATGTCAAAGAAATGGAATCTCATCGTCGACGTCGAGCGCTGCGACAACTGCCGCGGCTGCTTCATCGCCGTCAAGGACGAATACGCCGGCAACGACTTCCCGGGCTACAGCGCACCGCAACCTGCGCAGGGTCACAACTGGCTCGAGATCAAGCGTCACGAGCGCGGCAGCTATCCGCTCGTCGATGCACATTTCCAGCCGGTGATGTGCAACCACTGCGATGACGCGCCCTGCATGAAGGCAGCGCGCGATGGCGCCGTCAAGAAACGCGACGACGGCATCGTGATCATCGACCCCGTCAAGGCCAAGGGACAGAAGCAAATCGTCGAGGCCTGCCCCTACGGCGCCGTGTCCTGGAACGAAGATTTGCAGCTGCCCCAGCACTGGACCTTCGACGCCCACCTGCTCGATGCGGGCTGGACCAAGACCCGTGCCGAGCAGGCCTGCCCCACCGATGCCTTTCGTACCGTCAAACTCGAGGATGTCGAAATGCAGCGTCTCGCGGCGAACGAAGGGCTGGAAGTCGAACGCGCCGAGCTCGGCACCCGGCCGCGGGTCTATTACAAAAATCGCCATCTCATGACGCACTGCTTCGTGGGTGGCACCGTCGTGCAACGAGTCGGGGGTATCGAGGAGTGCGCCGCGGGCGCGACGGTCGTGCTGCGGCAAGCAGGGCGCGAAGTCGGCCGTGCGACCACCGACACCTTCGGCGAGTTCAAGATCGACCGCCTGCCCCCGGGCAGCGGCCGCTACGACCTCGAGGTCAGCGGCGCGGCGGGTCGGGCGAGCGCGAGTTTCGAGCTCGGCGGCACGAGCCCCTACCTCGGCGTTTTGACCCTCGCCTGAGCCCCAGCCCGCGCCTCGATCTAAGCCCTTGATATTTCAAGGGCTGCCCTTGAAACCGCCATCGGCGGCCTCACCTCTGGCACAAGGCCGGGGGCTTGGCTAAATTGTTGCAGCCAGCGAAACTTCGCCGCCCGGACTGAGTCCAATTCCCGGTTACTTCTTTCAGGAGCCTGCCTACGCCATGAAACGCATTGCGTTGTTCCTCATCACCAACCTTGCAGTGGTCCTCGTGTTGTCGGTCGTCATGCGCATCCTCGGCATCGACCAATACATCGCCGCGCAAAACGGCAGCTACTACGGGCTGCTGGTGTTCGCCGCCGTGTTTGGTTTCGGTGGTGCGCTGATCTCGCTCGCCATGTCGAAGTGGAGCGCCAAGCGCATGATGGGCGTGCGCCTCATCGAGCAGCCGCGCGACAACCTCGAGCGCTGGCTCGTCGACACGGTGCGCAAGCAAGCCGACGAGGCCGGTATCGGCATGCCCGAAGTCGGCATCTTCGATAGCCCCGAGCCCAATGCTTTCGCGACCGGCGCCAACAAGAACAAGGCCCTGGTAGCCGTCAGCACGGGCCTGCTGCAGCGCATGCGCAAGGAAGAGGTCGAGGCCGTCCTCGGGCACGAAGTGGGTCACGTCGCCAACGGCGACATGGTCACGCTGACCTTGATCCAGGGTGTGGTCAACACCTTCGTCATCTTCCTCGCCCGCGTCATCGGCAACTTCATCGACAAGGCCGTGTTCAAGAACGAAAACGGCGGCGGCATCGGCTATTTCGTGATCGTGATGGTGTGCGAGCTGCTGCTCGGCATCCTCGCGAGCGTCATCGTCATGTGGTTCTCGCGCAAGCGCGAGTTCCGTGCCGATGCGGCGGGGGCCCTGCTCACCACCCCGCAGGCGATGATCGGCGCCCTCGAGGCCCTGAAGCGCGCGCAGCAGCCGGAAGGCCTGCCGCAGCAGATGGCCGCCTTCGGCATCAACTCGGGCACGCCGACGGGGATCAAGCGCTTCTTCATGAGCCACCCGCCGCTCGATGAGCGCATCGACGCCCTCAAGCGTCAGCACGGGCTCGTCTGATCCGCTAGCCCTCTGGCCTGGCCCCAAAAACCCGCGCCGCGGACCCCGAGGTCCGCGGCGCGTTTACTTTGGGATCGAGGTTTGGCATCGTAAACTGTCAAGAGTTTTGGACACATGACTGAGCAAACCCTCCCCGTCTGGCGCCGCTGGTTGCGCGCCTTCATCAACTGGTTCGACACCGGTCCGCTAACGGCCCCGGCCGAGGGCGCCCCGCTGCCGGAGATTCCGGACCGCGTGGAATGGGCGCGTATCCTGCCCTTCATCGGCGTGCACGCGACCTGCCTCGGCGTCATCTGGGTTGGCTGGAGCCCGATCGCCGTCACGGTCGCCGTGGTCGCCTATCTCCTGCGCATGTTCGCGATCACCGGTTTCTACCATCGCTATTTTTCGCATCGCTCGTTCAAGACTTCGCGCGCGGGCCAATTCATTTTTGGACTGCTGGGCGCTTCGGCCGTGCAGCGTGGCCCGCTCTGGTGGGCGGCCCACCATCGGCATCACCACGCGCACTCCGACAAACCCGAAGATGCCCACTCGCCGGTGCAACATGGCTTCCTGCGTTCGCACATGGGCTGGTTCCTCACGGCGCGCGGGTTTCGTCCCGATCTGCGTCGCGTGCGCGACCTGATGCAGTTTCCGGAGCTGCGCTGGCTCGATCGCTTCGACATCCTGATCCCGGTGGCGCTCGCGGTCGGCATGTTCGGACTCGGTGCGCTGCTCGAGCGGACGGCGCCCGAACTCGGCACGAGCGGTGGGCAGATGCTGGTGTGGGGGTTTTTCATCTCCACCGTCGCCTGCTACCACGGCACCTACACCATCAATTCTTTGTCGCACGTGTTTGGCCGCCAGCGCTATCGCACGGGCGATGCGAGTCGCAACAACTGGCTGCTCGCGCTCATCACTCTCGGTGAAGGTTGGCACAACAACCATCACCACTTTCCAAGCTCCACGCGCCAGGGCTTCTATTGGTGGGAAGTCGACATCACCTACTACCTGCTCAAAGTGATGGCCTGGCTCGGCATCATTTGGGATCTCAAACCGGTACCGGTCGCGATTCGCGACCACTCGCCGCGGCGCATCGCCTGAGCGATCGCCGGCGAGCGCAACGGTCCCCGCCTCTGACGTGAGTCGCATCGCCATCATCGGAACCGGGATCGCCGGACTCACGGCGGCCTGGCACTTGCGTGATCGTCACGAACTCGTGTTGTTCGAGGCCAATGATTACGTGGGTGGTCACACCGCCACCAAAGATGTCGAGCAGGGTGGTCGGCGTTACGCGATCGACACCGGATTCATCGTCTTCAATGATTGGACCTACCCCAACTTCATCGCCTTGCTGACGGCGCTCGGCGTACCCTGGCAGTTCTCGAACATGAGCTTCTCGCTGCGCTGCGAGCGTAGCGGCCTCGAATACAACGGCACCTCGGTCAATTCGCTGTTCGCACAGCGTCGTAACCTGCTGAACCCGGGCTTCCTGCGCATGATCGCCGACATCCTGCGCTTCAACAGCCGGGCACGGGAGTTACTCGCACCGCCGATGAGACCGGGGCATCCCGACCCGCAGGGCTCGCTCACGCTCGGTGACTATCTCGCGCGAGGCGGCTACTCGCGCGCCTTCATCGAGCACTACATCATCCCCATGGGGAGGGCGATCTGGTCGGCCACCGGTCGCGGTATGCTCGAATTTCCGGCGCGCTTCTTCGTCGATTTCTTCGATCGACACGGATTCTTGAACGTGGACGATCGACCAACTTGGCGCACAGTCACCGGCGGCTCACGCGAATACGCCCGTCGCCTGACGGCCGAATTCGGCGAACGTATTCGCCTCTCGACGCCGGTGCAGCGAGTCCGCCGCAGCGAAGATGGAGTATGGATCGGCAGTCGTGCGGGCGATGAGCGCTTCGATCAGGTTTTCTTTGCCTGTCACGGCGATCAGGCACTAGCGATGCTCGAAGATCCGAGCGAGGCCGAGCAGCAGATCCTCGGTGCGTTTCCATACCAGGAGAACGACGCCGTTCTGCACACCGATCGCACTATGCTGCCGCGCACACCGCTCGCTCGTGCGGCCTGGAATTACCACCTGCTCAACCCCGACAGCGGCCGAGTCGCGCTGACGTACGACATGAACGTGCTGCAAGCGATCGACGCCGACGTGACCTTCATGGTCACGCTCAATCGCACGGCCGAGATCGATCCGTCGAAAGTGCTCGGCCGGTACACCTACCATCACCCGGTTTACACCCCTGCTGCGGTCGTCGCGCAGGGTCGTCGCCGCGACATCAGCGGCGTGCGTCGCACCCATTATTGCGGTGCCTATTGGCGCTATGGCTTTCACGAAGATGGAGTCGTCAGTGGTCTCTGGGCGCTCGAAGATTTCGCGCGGGTCACCGGTACCACGCCTCCTCCTGCACCGCTGCTCGAGCCCGTGCGTCGCAGCCTGCGCGAAACGAGCTGATGGGTACGAGCTGCCTCTATCACGGTCACATCCGCCACCGGCGCTTCGGGCCGCGCCGCAACGAGTTCCGTTACCGCATTTTCCTCACTTACCTCGATTTAGCCGAACTGCCGGCGCTGTTTCGCAATCGTTGGTTCTGGTCGGCACGCAAACCGGCACTGGCCTGGTTTCGACGCGCCGATTTTTTGGGCGACCCGCGCACGTCGCTCGATACGGCGGTGCGCGATCGGATCGAAGAGACCACCGGTCGCCGCCCGACCGGACCCATCCGTCTGCTCACCCACTTGCGGCAATTTGGCTATAACTTCAACCCGGTGAGCTTTTACTACGTGTTCGACGCGAAGGACGAGCGCCTCGAGACGATCGTGGCGGAGATCACCAATACGCCTTGGGACGAACGGCACGCCTACGTGCTCGAGGTCGACGAGGCCGAAAGGGTGGGGGCGCAGGTCTTGCGTTGGCAGTTCGAGAAGGCATTCCACGTCTCGCCCTTCCTGCCCATGGACATGCGCTACGACTGGCGCTTTTCGCAGCCCGGGGACACACTCAACGTCCACATGGAAAACTGGAAAGACGGTCTGTCGCAGTTCGATGCGACGCTCACGCTGCATCGCGAACCTTTGACGGCTCGCTCGCTCGGGCGCGCACTCCTGGCGTTTCCGTTCATCACGTTCAAAGTGAGCGCGCTGATCTACTGGCAGGCGTTGTTGCTGTTGCTCAAGCGCACGCCTTTTTTCACTCACCCGGACAAATTGGCGAGTTGACGAGGGGCCATGAGCGAACGCAGCGCGAAACCATCGATCATTCCCACCACCGCCATGGACGCCGTGCGCGGCGGCGGCATCGCTCGACCATCACCCCTCGCCACGCTCGGTCGAAGACTGCTGCTCGGGCAGTTCGCGACGCTGCAACACGGCGAATTGCAGATCATCGAGTGGGACGGAACGCGTCATCGCTTCGGCAAGCGCACGCCGCGTCTCGACCTTGCGGTCACGCTGCACATCGATCATCCCCAGCTCTACGCCGATGCGGCCTTCGGCGGCACGGTCGGGGCGGGCGAGGCCTACATCCGCGGACTTTGGCGCTGTGACGATCTGACGGGTCTCGTGCGTCTGTTCGTCGCCAATCGCGAGATGATGAACGGCATGGACAGTCGTTGGGCGATCGTCAGTCGACCGTTGCTCAAAATATTCCACTTTCTCAACAGCAACAGCCGCCATGGCAGCGCGCGCAACATCGCGGCGCATTACGATCTGGGCAATGCGCTCTACGAGCTCATGCTCGATCCCACCATGGCCTATTCCTGCGGCATCTTCGCCGACGAGCACTCGACGCTGGAGCAAGCTTCGATCGGCAAGTTCGATGCCGTCTGCCGGAAGCTCCGATTGCAACCCGGCGATCGCGTGGTCGAGATAGGCACCGGCTGGGGCGGGCTCGCCATCCATGCGGCCAAACATTACGGCTGCCACGTCACGACTACCACCATATCTCGCGAGCAACACGACTATGCCCGCGAGAAAATCGCCTGCGCCGGGCTCGGCGATCGCATCACGTTGTTGCTCGAAGATTACCGCGACCTGAAGGGACGCTACGACAAGGCTTTCTCGATCGAGATGATCGAGGCCGTGGGTGCGCAGTACCTCGACACCTACCTCGCCAAGTGCTCCTCGCTGCTCGAACCACACGGCGCCCTGCTGCTGCAGGCCATCACCATCCAGGACCAGTTCTACGAGCAGGCGCGCAAATCGGTCGACTACATCCAGCGCTTCATATTTCCGGGCAGCTTCATCCCGAGCGTAGAGGCCATCAGCCGATCGCTGACGCGCGCGACCGATCTCAAGATCTTCGGCCTGGAGGACATCGGTCCGCATTACGCCCGCACCTTGCGCGAGTGGCGCCGCAATTTCTTTGATCAGTTGCCGAAAGTGCGCGCGCTCGGCTACCCCGAGTCCTTCGTCCGTCTCTGGGAGTTCTATCTCTGCTACTGCGAAGGCGGATTCGCCGAGCGACAACTCGGCGACGTGCAGCTACTGCTCACCAAGCCGGACTGCCGCCTGCCGTCACCGGCCCTCGCGACATGATGCCGGGCGGGGCAGCCTCACCGCTGCAGCAACTCATCGCGCGCTTCGGCACCGCGCTCATCGTCACCGACCCGCAGCAACTCGCCGCCGTCAGCGTCGATCATCGTCAGCTCTATCGCGGCAAAGCGCTCGCGCTCGCCTTGCCCCGCAGCACCGCAGAGGTGTCGCAACTGCTTGCATTCTGCAATGCGCTGCGCATCGGCGTGGTCCCCCAGGGAGGCAATACCTCGTACTGCGGCGGAACTGCGCCCGACGAGAGCGGTCGCCAACTCGTGCTTTCGCTGCGACGCCTGAATGCGATCCGCGACGTGCAGCCACTCAACAATTCAATGGTGGTCGAAGCCGGCTGCATTCTCGCCGATGTACAAAAAGCAGCGACCGCAGCGGGTCGATTTTTTCCATTGAGTCTGGGCGCCGAGGGCAGCTGCCATATCGGCGGCAATCTCTCGACCAACGCCGGCGGCGTCAACGTCGTGCGCTATGGCATGGCGCGCGATCTCGCGCTCGGACTCGAAGTGGTGCTCGCCGACGGCCGGGTGCTCTCGACGCTCGGTGCGCTGCGCAAGGACAACACGGGCTACGACTTGCGACACCTTTTCATCGGCGCCGAGGGTACGCTCGGCGTCATCACCGCCGCGAGTCTCAAACTGTTTCCGGCGCCGCGCTCCATCGCCTGCGGCTTCACCGCGGTACCCGACCCCGCAGCGGCCGTCGGCCTGCTCGCGCACTTGCGTGAACATTGCGGCGATCTCGTCACCTCGTTCGAACTCATTCCGGCCGTCGCCGTGGAGCTCGTGCAACGTCATCTGCCTGGAAGTCGCGCACCCCTCGCCGCAGGCTCACCTTGGTACGTGCTATGCGAGATCACGAGCGCGGTAGCCGCCGAGGCACTCGATGAGCGTCTCGAAGAAGCGCTCGGTGCTGCGCTCGAGGCCGGACTCCTCACCGACGCCGTGATCGCGCAAAGCGAACGCGAGCGACAGGAGTTCTGGTTTCTGCGTGAAAACATACCGGAGGCGCAGCGTCGCGACGGCCCGAGCCTGAAGCACGACGTGTCGCTGCCCATCAATCGTCTGCCCGAGTTCATCGAACGGGCGAGCGATTGGCTCGCTCGCGAAGTGGCCGAGGCCTACATCGTGTGCTACGGACACGTCGGTGATGGCAACCTGCACTTCAATCTCAATCAGTCGAGATCCGGCGCCGCCGACACCGCCGACCGACTAGCCGGGCGCGAGCACGAAATCCGCCGCGCCCTGCACGATCTTGTCAAAGATATGGACGGCAGTTTCAGCGCGGAGCATGGCATCGGACGGCATAAAGTCGAGGAGCTCGAGCGCTACGCGCCACCGCTCGAGCTCGAGCTGATGCAGGCCATCAAGCGCGCTTTCGATCCGAACGGCATCATGAATCCCGGCAAGGTGCTGCGTGCCACTTGAGTCGCGACCCCGACTGCTGCACGCGATGCTGCCGGTCGGTGATCTGGCGCGCTCGCTCGCTTTCTACCGCGAGTACTTTTCACTCGTCGAGCTGCGCCGCATCGAACTGACGACGCCCGCACGAACGCTCGTTTTTCTCGGCCTCGAAAACGATCTCGGCGGCGATGGCGGCAGCATGCAACTCGAACTCTGGTACGAACCCGCGCGCCATCGGCCGCAGCCGACCGAAGGCCCGATGGAGTCGATGCTGCGCGGCCATGTCGGTATCGCCGTGAGCGGTATCGACGCCTTCGTGGATCGGCTCGCCGCCGCGGGCGTTGCGGTCTTGCAGCGACCCGCAGCCTTGCGCCCGGGCGGTCGTCGACTCGCCATGATCGCGGATCCCGACGGTCACGAGATCGAGCTTCTGGAAGCCCTCCGATGAACAGCCCTCTGATGGGAAGCCCTGCGCGATGACTTCACCGAAAGAACTTGCCGGCGACATGCAAACCGAAGCGACCACGGCTCGCTGCGTGGGGGGTCTGCACGAAGTCTGCGTCGGCGTACCCGATCTCGATTTGGCGGCGGCGGATTTTGCGGCCTACGGCTGCCGCGCCGGTGAGCGCGGCGAACTCGACGCCGCTGCCGCGCGAACCCTCTACGGCGTCGATTCCGCGCTGCGCTCGCTGCGTCTGCTGCATCAGCAGGCCGATCACGGCCTCGTGCGCCTGATGCAATGGCAGCGGCCACTCAACGACGGGCTCGGCATGGGCGATAACCTGCGTTGCGTCGGCTCGCGCTGGGGTGTGCGCGTCACGGCAAGCGCGTTCAACATCGTCAACCATGCCGAGCGGGCGCGTCAGGCCGGTCAAGCGCTGACGCTCATCGAGCCACTGCTCGCGGTCATCGGTGAAGTCAGCGGCACTCGCGCCGCGACGCCCTTTCGCGACCCCATCGTCGGCGTTCGCGAAATGGTGCTGCTGCAGCCGCATTACCGGCAAGTTTTCTTTGAGCGTTTCGGCTACCAAAGCCCGCTCTACGGCCAGATCGACGCGACCAGCCTGCTGCAGACCAGTCAGCATACGCATTTCGGCCTGATGATCGCCGACGACGATCCGCAGGTGCTCGACTTCTACGACGGCGTCCTCGGGCTCAAGCGCATGCTCGATGAGCAAACGCCCTACGAAAACGCCACCGGCTCGCGTCGAATCTTCGGTCTCGAGCCCGGAGAGGGCTTCCACATGGTCGACTTCGACGATCCGTCCTCGGGCCACGCGCTCGCGGAGCGGCGCTCGGGCAAGCTCAAATGCGTACGGTTCTCGGCCGATGCAAAGATAGAACGCCGGCTCGATCGTTCACGCGCCGGCTGTCTCGGCTACAGTCTTTATTGTTGGCGGGTCGACGATCTCGAGGCCATGCATCGTCGCATCGCCGCATCGAAGGCGACCGGGCTCAGCGTAATGCAGGCTGACGAATTCGGTCGTCGCAGCTTCACGTTCTTTGCCCCCGACGGATATCAATGGATGCTGCTGCAGGCCTGATATGAAAATCACACCGCCCATCGCCGTGTTGACGATACTCTTTGCCGTGACCGAAGCCACGGCTGCGGAGACTCCCGTGCCCCACCACCACGCTCCCTCCATCACTGGCATCGCAGCCGGCGCCGCCGAAGTCACCATCCACTACCGCCTTTACGGCACGCCCGCTGCGGAAAAGCCGCTGCTTGTCCTGGTGCATGGCTGGTCCTGCGACTCGAGTTACTGGCGCGAGCAAATTGCCGCGCTGACACCGGATCACATCGTGCTGACACTCGATCTCGCAGGTCACGGAGCATCTGGTGATGGACGCGACGACTACTCGATGCGTAGCTTCGGTGAGGACGTCAAACGCGTCGTCGAATCTCTGCCAACCACTGCACCGGTCATCCTCATCGGCCACTCGATGGGTGGCCCAGTGTCGATCGAAGCCGCGCGGCTGATGGGGTCACGCGTTCGTGCCGTGATCGGAGCCGACACCTTTGCCTCGATCGGCGCACCACCCGCGCCCGCGGCGGAAACGGCCGCGCGCTTCGCTTTCTTCGAAAAAGATTTCGCGGGTACGACCCGCATGTTCGTCGAGCGAAGTTTTTTCCGAGCCGACGCCAAGCCAGAGCCCAAACGTTGGATCATCGAAGACATGGCCGCCGGCAACCCGCGGGTCGGCATCGCCGCCGTGCGTGGCCTCAACGCCTGGGACGGTGCCACGGCGCTGCGTGAGCTAGGCGTTCCGGTGATCGCCATCAACAGCGATCTCACGGTCACCGACGAGGATCGCCTCCGCGCGATCAACCCGAAATTCAGATTGCATGTGGTCGGCGGTACCGGCCACTTTTTGATGATGGAAGAGCCGGCCGCGTTCAATGCCGCGCTGCGCGAGGAGCTCGCTCGGCTGCGTTGACACGCCACGTCCCGCGCTCGGCGCCGCGCTCGGCGCCGCGCTCAGCGCGGCGCGCTTTCGAGCACGATGTAACGAATCAGCGCGGCGCGATCGGCCGCGTTGGCGATTCCCGCAAAGGCCATGGTGTTGCCGGGCGCGAGCGCGCTCGGTTTTTCCAGCCAGCGATCGAGCGTCGCCTCGTCCCACACCAATTTGGATGCCTGAAGTGCAGGCGAATACGCGAAGTCCGCGGCGCTCCCCGCGCGACGACCGATGACTCCGCCGAGATTGGGCCCCACTTTTTCGACGGGGCTCGGCTGCAGGTCGTGACAGGCACGGCACTGGATGTACAGCATTCGCCCGCGCTTGAACTCGGCACTTTGATCGGCTGGCGCCGCCGGCTGCGCCGAGACGACACTCGCGGCCAGCGCGACGGCGAGCGCGGCCATCACTTTGCTACTCAAAGAAATATCGGCTGTCCTGCTCATCGTTCAACCCCCGAAACCCATCCCGGAAACTCGCAACCGGCCAAGCC
>Ga0129333_10006263_pt1 | contig 11262 bp, 12 predicted proteins | sample CPB6_08_DNA_FD_94474 | JGI IMG/M metagenome (GOLD analysis project Ga0129333, IMG submission 94474) | Freshwater to marine salinity gradient microbial communities from Chesapeake Bay, USA - CPBay_Sum_0.6_0.8_DNA | ecosystem: Environmental > Aquatic > Marine > Coastal | place: USA: Chesapeake...
ACCACGCAACCGGCGAAGCTCGTGGCTCGACAAGCACCAAGGATCTTGACCACTGAGATGCATCGTTCCGCGGGTTGGGCGCTGAGCACACGCCAGAATTTGCAGCAGGGTTGTCTTGCCGGCGCCCGAAGGACCAATGATGGCCACCTGCTCTCCCACCCCCACTTGCAAGCTGATGGATTGCAAGGCATCGGGGGCATGCCGTGCTGCTGCCGGATGTCGTGCCTGTAAGGCTGACAGTTCGATCTTCACCTGTTCACAACCGATTTACTGCAACAAGCCCGCGCTGCGCGCGGCAGACTCCAGACCTTTGTAATTGTCGGGGGTGGTTGGCACATAGCGGGTGGCGCGGTTGAGCTTCAACATCTCGGCGTGTTCGGGGTTGGCAGGGTTGAGGGCCAGCAAGGCCGTCTTGATTTTTTCACGCAAATCGGCAGGCATGTCCGCGTGAACCGACCAGTTGTAATTGAAGTAGGAAGGCGTGGTGAAAAACACATTCACCTCTTGCGTGTTGACCTTGTTTTCAGCCACAAATTTCTTCCACACCGTGATGTCGAGTGCTGCAGCGTCCACCTTGCCGCTGACCACAGACGCGATGGTCGCGTCGTGTGCGCCGCTGTAGGCAATACGCTTGAAGTCTTTTTCGGGTTCGATATTGGCTTGCAGCAAAAAGCTGCGCGGCATCAGGTGACCGGACGTGCTACTTTGCGACCCAAAAGAAACCTGCTTGCCTTTCAAGTCGGCCAAGCCCTTGATGCCTGAGTTGGTTTTGGCAATGAACACCGATTGAAATTTGGTGTCCTCTTCGCGTTGTGCCAACGGCACGACTTTGCCACCCGAGCGGATATTGGCCTGCACAAAGGTGAATCCACCAAACCAGACCAGTTCCACCTTTTTGTTGACCAGCGATTCAACCGCTGCGGGATAGTCGGTGACGGGCGTGAATTGCACCTTCATGCCCAGTTGCTTTTCCAGGTACGTGGCCAGGGGTGTGAACTTGCGAACCTGCTCGGTGGCTGCCTCTTCGGGGATGGTGGTCACTCGGAGGGTTGTTTGAGCTGACGCTGTCGACATGCACATGACAGCCCAGGCACACGCATGGGTGGCGAGAATCAGCCATTGGGAGGCCAGAGAAATCGGCAAGCGTGTGTTGACATGAATATTCATGGAATAAATGTACCCAATATCGGGCAACCTGGCTCAGCGTGGGTTTTGAATCGCTCCCTGGGCCGGTGCAGCCGTTGATAATGCGCTAATTTGGCCGCTGAGTTCAGCGGTCAGCCTGCCGAGGCGATGCGGCCCTGGTCCAGACCATGTAGTTTTTATGAGCAAAGCCTTTACCCGAGACAACAGCGAGACGGATGACGACGATGACGGCGGCGCAGTCCCGTTGCCGCCCTCCGGCAAAAACTACATCACGCCCGAGGGTTATGCGCGCTTGAGGGCCGAGTTACTCGAGTTGATTGACAACGAACGCCCCCGCATCGTCGAGATCGTGCATTGGGCGGCCAGCAATGGCGACCGTTCGGAAAACGGCGACTACCTCTACGGCAAGAAGCGCTTGCGTGAGATCGACCGTCGCATCCGCTTTCTCACCAAGCGTCTGGAGATTGCCGAGGTGGCCGATCCACGTCTGCACCACGGCAGCGATCAGGTCTTTTTCGGGGCCACGGTCACCTATGCCGATGCGCGCGGCCAAGAGCGCACCATCACCATCCTGGGCATCGACGAAGCCGACAGTCTGCAGGGACAGGTGAGCTGGATATCGCCCATTGCACGAGCACTGCTCAAGGCTCGCGTCGGAGACGAGGTGCGACTGGTCACACCACAGGGCGTGCAGGAAATCGAGGTGCTGGACGTCCGCTACCCTGTCTGAGCCGGGGTCAGTTCAATCCGCGTCGGCGTGGCGGGTGGAGATGACGCGACGCGCTTGGGTGACCGAGGGCGTTCGCCGCAGGGCCTTGAGCACAGCTTCCAAGTGCGCCAAATCGCGAACCGAGACCACGAAGCGCAGATCGATCGCGTCTTGACCACTGACCTCATCCACCATGTTGACCAGGGTGATGTCGGCCTCAGCCTGCGCGATGGCGGCCGCCACCCGTGCCAGCACCCCCTTGCCATTGCTCACCGTGACCAGCAGTGGCGCTTCGAAAGCGCGCACAATTTCTTCCGACCACTCCACGCCGATGAAGCGCTCACGGTCCTTGTGCAACAGACGCTGTCCGACCGCGCAGGAGTCGGTGTGCACCACCAGACCTTCGCCTCGACCCAGGTAGCCCAGGATGGGATCGCCCGGAATCGGGTGGCAACAGGGCGGGTATTTGACCGACGCATTCTGGCTGCCATCGAGCGCCACACTGCCTTGAGATACGGTCTCGTGCGCGGTGAAGCGCTCTTTGCTCATCAAGAGTGGATCCGGCTTTTCGCCCAACTCAGCCAGGAGCACGGTCAAGCGCTTGGCCACAATGCTGGCCACTCGTTTGCCCAGGCCGATGTCGATCAACAGTTCGTCGCGGTGACGACTGCCGGTGAAACGCAGCAAGCGGTCCCAGGTGCTTTGGTGGGCCGAATCTTGCGCGGGCAAATGTTCGATACCTTCCGCACGCAGGGCCTGAGCGAGCAGTTTTTCGCCCAGCGTGAGGGATTCGGCGTGGGCCATGGTCTTGAGGTAGTGCCGAATTTTGGAACGGGCTCGGCCAGTGGTGACGAACCCCAGCCAGGCCGGGTTGGGAGCAGCCACGGTGGAGGTGATGACTTCCACCACGTCCCCATTGCGCAACTCGGTGCGCAGCGGTACTTGTTCGCCGTTGATGCGCGCCGCCATGGTGCGGTCCCCAATGTTGCTGTGCACCGCATAGGCAAAGTCCACGATGGTGGCCCCTCGCGGCATGGCCATGATCTTGCTTTTGGGGGTGAACACGTAGACGGCATCGGGGAACAGATCGACCTTGACATGGTCCCAGAATTCGGTGGCGTCGCGCGTTTCGTGCTGGATGTCAAGCAGTGACTGCAGCCACTTGGCCCCGAGCCGTTCTGATTGCTCGCTACCCGGCTCCTGTGATTTGTACAGCCAGTGGGCGGCCACGCCCGACTCGGCCACCACGTGCATCGACTCGGTGCGCATCTGAAACTCGATGTTCAAACCCGTGGGACCCACCAGCGTGGTGTGCAGGGACTGATAACCATTGACCTTGGCGATGGCGATGTGGTCCTTGAAGCGCCCAGGTACCGGCTTGTAGAGCTGGTGCAGGATGCCCATGGCGGTGTAACAGTCGGTCACGCTGGGTACGATGAGGCGTATGCCGTAGATATCGTTCACCTGGGCAAAGCTCAGGTGCTTGCTGTCCATCTTGCGGTAGATCGAGTAGAGCGTTTTCTCACGACCGTACATACGAACCTGCAAGCCGGCTTTGTCGAAAGCCGTCTGCACTTCCTTTTGAACCCGCTGCAACAAATCGCGTCGCCGACTGCGCGCGCGCATCACGGCTTTGTTCAGCACCTGGTGACGCCAGGGCATGAGGTAGCGGAAAGACAAATCCTGCAACTCGCGGTAACACTGGTTCAGCCCCAGGCGGTTGGCAATGGGGGCATAGATTTCCAGCGTCTCGCTGGAGATGCGATGCCACTTGGCGCGCGGCATGTCGCCCAAGGTACGCATGTTGTGGCTGCGATCAGCCAGTTTGATGAGGATGACCCGCACATCGCGCGCCATGGCCAACAGCATTTTGCGAAACGATTCGGCTTGACCTTCCTCGCGGGTGTTGAACTGCAGTTTGTCGAGCTTGGTGAGGCCGTCGACCAGGTCAGCGACTTGGAGGCCAAAGCCGTCCACCAGATCGTGTTTGGTGATGCCACAGTCTTCCATGGCGTCGTGGAGCAGGGCCGAGGCCAGGGCCTGGGCGTCCAGTCGCCATTCGGCACACTGGGCTGCCACGGCAATGGGGTGGGTGATGTAGGGCTCGCCACTGCTTCGTTTTTGGCCCAGGTGGGCCTGATCAGCAAAGCGGTAGGCGCGTCGCACCAGATCAATCCCCTCGGACCCGAGGTAATCCAGTTTGGCCACAAGCGCAGCAAAGCTGGCCGCCGCCGCGTTCACGGCGGCAGGGCTGGCAGGTGCGGCAACGGGTGGGACAACGGCGCTCATAGCCGTACTCTACACGCAGGCCGGGTCGTTTGTCAGTCCGGGGGCAAGGGTAGCGGCGCGAGGGGCCGCTGGGGGCTGAGAGGTCAGCCTGGGACTTTCTTGAGCATTTCCAGGCCGATCTTGCCGGCGGCAATCTCGCGCAGGGCGGTCACGCCGGGCTTGTTCTTGCTCTCGATCTTGGGGGTATGGCCTTGACTGAGCATGCGGGCGCGGTAGGTGGCCGCCAGCACCAGCTGAAAACGGTTCGGAATTTGCGCGAGGCAGTCTTCAACAGTAATGCGTGCCATGACGGTCTCTCCAGGAGGATTCAGGTGGTGATATGAAGGGCATCGAACACGTCGGCCCGGGCGCGGCGCTGGGCCGCAAATTTGAGCCGCTGGGCGTGAACCACCGCTTTGAGATCAAAGAGGGCGCGCTCAAATAACTCGTTGATTATAACGTAGTCAAATTCCGGAGCGTGCGACATCTCTTCGGCGGCGTTCTTGAGCCGCAATTCGATGACTTCCGGGCTGTCCTCGCCCCGGTTGTCCAGCCTGGAGCGCAACTCTTCCCAACTGGGGGGCAGAATGAAGATCAGCACCGCATTGGAGAAGACCTGTCGGATCTGCAGGGCACCCTGAAAGTCAATTTCCAAGATCACGTCAGCGCCCTGGTTCATGCGGTCCTCAATGGCCTTGCGCGAGGTGCCGTAGCGACGCCCATGGACATGGGCCCACTCGATGAAGGCTTGCGCTCGCACCAGTTCATCAAACTCGGCCTCGGACACAAAGAAGTACTCTCGCCCGTGTTTTTCCTGCCCGCGCGGCCGCCGGGTGGTGTGCGATACCGAGGGCTGTACCCGTGAGTCGAGTTCCATCAAGGCTTTGACCAGGCTGGACTTGCCTGCCCCGCTGGGGGCGGCCACCACGAAAAGATTGCCGGGGTAGGAATTCATGGGTCGAGAGTACGGGCGCTGAACGCCTGAGGACAGGCTGACATTATCTCTCCAAGGGCAGACTGGCTGGGCTCGAGGGAAATTGGCGAAGGTCAAGTTATTCCAGGTTTTGCACCTGTTCACGCATTTGTTCAATCAGCACCTTCATGTCGATCGAGATGCGTGTGAGCTCCAACAGGGCGGACTTGGCGCCCAGGGTGTTGGCTTCGCGGTGGAGTTCCTGAATCAGAAAATCCAGACGCTTGCCCACACTGCGGGGTTGGCCAGCGGGGGCCAGCAAATGGTCAATCTCGTCCAGGTGGGCCGTCAGTCGGGTCAGTTCTTCCGCGACATCGATACGGATGGCGAAAGCTGTGGCCTCATTCAAGGCCCGGTCTTGCGCAGCCTCGGGCAAGACCGCGTCGGCCCCCAGTGCCATGGCTTCACGCCAGCGCTCCAAAAACTTCTGACGTTGTTGCTCCACCAGTTGTGGAATGAGTGGACGCGCCTGGTGGGCCAGTTCACGCAATTGCGCAGTGCGCCCCAGCAGGGTTGTCGCCAGGCGTGCACCCTCACGCGCACGGGCTTGCATCAAGCCGTCCAGTACCGTGCGGGCCAGCGCCAGCAATGTGGGACCCACATCCTCGGGGGTGTGTGACTGGCTGCTCCCCAAGCGCAACACATCGGCCACACTCAAGGGCGCAGCATGAGGCAACCAGGTCAACACGCTGTCTTGCAAGGATTGCAAACGCTGGAGTTGGCGGGGGGACGGACTGGCCGGGCCAGCTTCGGCCTCCAGTTCAAACGAGGCCCGAACCTCCACTTTGCCGCGCTGCAACTGGCTTGTCAGCATTTCCCGCAAGGCCCCTTCGTGGGCGCGCCACTCCTCGGGCAGGCGAAAGCTCAAGTCAAGAAAGCGACTGTTGACCGAGCGCATGTCCAGACCCAGGCGCATACCGGGTTCTGAAGAGGAGGCGTCGAGGGCAACCAGCGGCGCTTGGGCGCTGGCATAGCCGGTCATGCTGTGAATGGCCATGGGTCAACTCGGTAAAAGCCCATTATCTCAGCCGAACCGGGCCGACATCCTCGACAATCGGGGGTGACAAACAGATGCTTCGAACCACAGGAACCCCGCATGACTCTCTCCATTCCTTCACGCCAGCAACGCCAGGCCGATGCCCTGCGGCCCGTCCGACTCACCCGTGGCTACACCATTCACGCCGAAGGCTCGGTGTTGGTGGAATTTGGCAACACCCGCGTTTTGTGCACGGCATCGGTGGAAGAGAAGGTGCCTGGCCATAAGAAGGGCAGTGGTGAGGGTTGGGTCACGGCGGAATACGGCATGCTGCCGCGCTCCACGCACACCCGCAGCGACCGGGAAGCTGCGCGCGGCAAGCAAAGTGGCCGCACACAGGAAATTCAGCGTCTGATTGGACGCTCGTTGCGGGCCGTGTTTGATCTGAGTTCGCTGGGCGAGCGCACCCTTCACCTGGATTGCGATGTGCTTCAGGCCGACGGCGGCACGCGCACCGCCAGCATCACCGGTGCCTTTGTGGCTGCCCAGGACGCCGTCAACGTGTTGATCGCGCAAGGCAAGCTCAAGGCCTCGCCCATTCGCCAGGCGGTGGCTGCCATTTCGGTGGGCATGCTCGAAGGGGTGCCGCTTCTTGATCTGGAGTACACCGAGGACTCCCGTTGTGACACCGACATGAATGTGGTGATGACAGCGGACGATAACTTCGTGGAATTGCAAGGCACAGCCGAAGGCGTGGCGTTTTCACGTCAGGACATGAACAGCCTGCTCGACCTGGCCGACAAGGGCATTCGCGAATTGTTTGCGCTGCAGCAAGCCGCACTCAAGGGCTGAGGCTCGCATGAAGCAATTGCTGCTGGCCTCCAACAACCGCGGCAAGTTGGCCGAATTGCAGGCCATGTTTGCCCCGCTGGGTGTGCAACTCATCTCGCAGGCCGAACTGAACATTCCCGAAGCCGACGAGCCCTTTCATACCTTCATCGAAAACGCGCTGGCCAAGGCTCGCCACGCCAGTCGCCTGAGTGGCTTGCCTGCGCTGGCCGATGACGCAGGGCTGTGCGTAGAAGCCTTCGGCGGCGAGCCGGGTGTGCAGACGGCGTTTTATGCCACCCGATTTGGCTACCCCAAAGGGGACGACAACAATGTGCGTGCCTTGCTCGAGCAAATGGTCGATGTGACGGACCGGCGTGCAGCGCTGGTGAGCACGTTGGTGGCTGTGCGACGCGCCGAAGACCCCGAACCCCTGGTGGCAGTGGGTCGGGTGAGTGGTGAGATCACGCCCGAACCCCGCGGGTCGAATGGCTTCGGCTTTGATCCCGTCATGTTCATTCCCCGCTTTGGTCAAACCTTTGCCGAACTGCCGGTAGAGGTCAAAAACGCCAACAGCCACCGTGGGCTGGCTGCGCGACAGATGTTGGCCCTGATGCAGGAGCGCTGGTTCGCATGAACCTGGATATTCAGCACCTGATGCGGCCCGGCACGCTGAATCTGGCGGGTTTGCCGCCGCTGTCGCTCTACATTCACTTACCCTGGTGTTTGCGCAAATGCCCCTATTGCGATTTCAATTCGCACGAGTGGCGTGATGAATCGGGGCAGGGCGGCGGCATACCCGAGCAAGCCTATTTGCAAGCCTTGCGGCTGGACCTGGAGGCGGCTCTGCCGCTCATCTGGGGGCGTACGGTGCACACAGTGTTCATCGGGGGCGGCACGCCCAGTTTGTTTTCCCCGGCGGGCATCGAGCGGCTGTTGTCGGATGTTCGATCGCTATTGCGCCTGTCGGCCACGGCGGAAATCACCCTGGAGGCCAACCCAGGCACCTTCGAGCGAGAACGCTTCAAAGCCTTTCGGGAGGCAGGTGTCACGCGCTTGTCGGTGGGTGTGCAGAGCTTTCATGACCCCCACCTGTCTGTCTTGGGGCGAGTGCACAGTCGCGATCAGGCGATGGCTGCACTGCAAGAGGCCAGCGACTGCTTTGACACCTTCAACCTGGACCTGATGTATGCGCTGCCCGGTCAGACCTTGGCGCAATTGCGAACGGACCTCGAGACTGCCTTGAGCTTCAAGCCGCCGCATCTGTCCATCTACCACCTGACGCTGGAGCCCAACACCTATTTTGCAAAATACCCGCCCCAGCACATGCCCGATGATGACACCGCCTACGACATGCTGGACCTCATCGCCGAGTCCACCCTGCAGGCTGGCTTGCAACGCTACGAAGTCTCTGCTTTCGCGCGTGCTGGGCACCGTTGTCAGCACAACCTCAACTACTGGCAATTTGGCGACTACCTGGGCATTGGGGCGGGCGCGCACAGCAAGCTGAGTTTTGCGCACCGGGTGACACGGTGGGTACGCTTTCGCGATCCGCGTCAGTACATGGCGCAAGCTGGGCAGGGACAGGCCGTTGCGCAATGCGATGAGGTGTCCCGAAAAGAGTTGCCGTTTGAGTTCATGCTCAATGCCCTGCGCCTGCGCGAGGGGTTTTCGCTGGAGGATTTTCGCGATCGCACCGGGCTACCCTTGTCGAGCATTGAGACGGGATTGCAAATGGCCAGCGATAAAGGGTGGATCACCCTGCAAGGCCAGCTGGTGAAGCCCACCCCCCTGGGATTTGATTTTCTGAGTGACGTGCAGGCCTTGTTTTTGGGGTAACAGCGTCGGACGGCGGGGCCGCCTACGCCGACCTGAGGAACGCGCTGACGGGGGTGTTTACAATAGTGACAGCAAGACCTAACCCCGGAAGCGTGGCAGAGTGGTCGATTGCACCGGTCTTGAAAACCGGCAACGGGCAACCGTTCGTGAGTTCGAATCTCACCGCTTCCGCCAGACTGCATGCCCCTGGAGGCCCGTTGGGGCCTTGTTTGATAGCCTGAGTCATGAGTGCGTGAACAAATATCCGGTAGGCGCCTACTTGCTGCGCCGCATCAACTTGCCCAGTGATTCAAAGTAGCTGATGGTTTTCTGGGTAGGGCCAAGCAGTTTGGTTCTTCTGTTGCCCTCAATAAATGACTCTTCCAGGTACTCTTGTTCACGTAAATGCGACAACCGTCTGTGCAGTGTGGCGGGCGAACCCAAATTGTCCAAATCCATGACTTGGCTCACCGACAGAGGTTTTCCGTTGTGCCATGCAACTGTGATGGCTTCAAGCAAAGCGCGGTGGTTGGGATTGAAGTGAACAGACTGGTCTTCTGTGAGTGCATTAGACAAATGAACGAAACGAAGATACAAGCTAGCCAAAGGCGATTTCATGCGCATTCCTATGTAGGTACTTGCCCTGGGTAGTGTAATCGGCTTCAAATTTTCAAATCATAAATCTTTACAAGTTGGCTTCGTTCTTTCTCAGTACCCGCAATCCGAGGTACAGCAAGGCAAGAATGATGAAACATCCCACGTAGTCACCAACGACCATGGCCAGGGCGTTACTCCAAAAGTTCTCGGTCGATATTCTGGCCAGCACGAGATAGGCATTGGTTGCCAACGCATGGATGGACGTTGTGATTAAGTCAATTACCGGTAAGTGAATAAATTTGAGGTTTGACAAGTCGCTGTTTAAGCGAAGGAATTTCAAGGCCAGTGACACCCCAAGCCAGGTGGCTCCTATGCTGATGACGCTAAAAAGGAGGATGGCGGTGACCGAGTTAGCAGACCAGATCTCACTGGCAACGACAAAAAGAGCAACCAAGCAACCCAATGCGCCCCATTTCCCCGCAATCAAGATGGAGATGTGTTTGATACCAGCGGGAAGAAAAATGAGGCTGATGCCCTGTGCGTAAGCGGCCCAGCTATCAAACAATGCATTGACTCGGTAGGTGACGTAATAAATGGCACCCGAAACAAGTGCGATCAACAGCCCTTGCAGTTGCGATAGGTGGGATTGAATCATTCAATGAATATATAGAATATATAAATTATATCAACCATGCACGAAAGACTAGGGTCTTGAATTGGTTGTAGGAGCAGGTACGGACTTCATGCGCAAGCATGAGCGTTGAAGTACGAGGTGTGAGCCCCGCTAGCTGCCTTAGCCAGAGGCCTTGTTGTATGCGCAGATCAGCAAAAGCTGGATCTGATGTAAGTCAGCAGGACGTGGTGCTGTTGAACCAGTGCCTGGCCCCATCAAGGCTGGGGTAGTCGCCCAGCATCGCGACGCTGCTCATAGGCCTTCAGATGGGTGTAGGCCGCCAGGTGCAGCGCATCGTCTTGGCCAGCCGTGCGGCATTGTTCCAGCATAAATCCCACGATCTGTTCGGCCTCCACTGGGCCGCCTTTTTCCAGATCCCGCAGCATGGAGGCCTCGTAGGTGGCTTCGCGTGTGGCAAAGAGCTTGCGGTAGCCTTCCAGAAAGGCGTCGTCCGGCGGATATCCGGCATGGCTGGCAATGTCTGCGTTGAGTTGCAGCAACCGATTCAGCCATTGCGTGCCTTGCGGCGTTCTGGCAATTTCGCCGATATTCGCACGCATCAAGCAAGTGCCGGTCGCGACGGTCGCCAGGTGGACCAGCTTCATCCACAGCTCGCGCATGATCGAGGCGGACAGCTTGGCCTCAATGCCGGTGGGTTGCAGTGCGGATTGAAACGCGAGAAGGCGATCGTGTCTCTGACCGTCTTGCTCACCGAAGGTAAGGGTCTGCCAGTCGTTGAGTTGTCGAATGAGACCGGTGGGGGTGAGCGTTGCTTGCATGCGGATGGTTCCACCCAGCACGCGGGCTTGACCAAACTCCCGGTTGAGTCGATCCATGTGCGCAATGCCGTTGAGCAAAGGCAGCACGGCCGTGTTGGGGCCCATGAACGGCCGGATGGACTCAATGGCGTCGATCAGGTCGTAGGCTTTGCAGGTCAGCAATACCAGGTCGGGTGTGGTGGTTGTATCCGACTGCAAGATCGATGTGACTTGCAATTGCGCATCACCCTGCGGGCTTTCGATACAGAGTCCGTCACGATCCAGTTGCGCCTTGCGTCGTTCACGCACGAGAAAGGTGACATCACCGCCGTGCTGTGCCAGCCGGCCGCCTACTATTCCGCCAATGCCACCGGCACCCAGCACCAGTATCTTCATCTTTAGTTCCTCGGGTAGCAGCGCCGAGTGATCGGTGCCGTTTTGGGAAGCATCTTATAGAAATCGCAGGAGTTCTGCGTACTCTGCGGTACATCTCAAAAATTCGATGATTTGAAGAAG
>Ga0129333_10006264_pt1 | contig 11261 bp, 6 predicted proteins | sample CPB6_08_DNA_FD_94474 | JGI IMG/M metagenome (GOLD analysis project Ga0129333, IMG submission 94474) | Freshwater to marine salinity gradient microbial communities from Chesapeake Bay, USA - CPBay_Sum_0.6_0.8_DNA | ecosystem: Environmental > Aquatic > Marine > Coastal | place: USA: Chesapeake Bay...
AGACGAATATCTTCAAGTGTTGGAATCCTATCGGCACATGGGGTTGAACATTAAAGGAGTGGATGCCTCGGAAAAGTTTTACCAAGCGCTGAGAGGCTTAACGGATCCAGAAGCAAAAAGGAAAGCCATTGGTCGGGTATTCATTGAAGTGTTTGATGAGGAATCGAGCGCTGTGGAACAGGCCCGTTGGCTAGGACAGGGTACGATTTACCCCGACGTCATCGAATCGATTTCCGCTACAGGAGGGCCTTCTCAAACCATTAAATCCCATCACAACGTGGGCGGCTTACCGGATTTTATGAAGCTCAGCGTGGTTGAACCGTTACGCAGCCTGTTTAAGGACGAGGTGCGACGGATTGGCGCAGCGCTGGAAATGGATGCGAATTTGTTGGGAAGGCATCCGTTTCCCGGACCAGGTTTGGGTATACGAATTTTAGGGGAAGTGACGGCTGAAAAAGTACGCTTGCTGCAGGAGGCAGATGCAATTTTTATTGGGCACCTAAGAAAAGAAGGATTGTACGATTCGGTTTGGCAGGCAGGGGTGATTTTGCTCCCCGTTCAATCGGTGGGAGTCATGGGCGATGAACGAACCTATGAAAACGCAGTGGCCCTGCGAGCTGTTACTTCCACTGATGGGATGACAGCCGACTGGTGCCATTTGCCGTACGATTTTCTTGCGGAAGTGTCCAATAGAATCATCAATCAAGTAAGGGGAATCAACCGTGTCACCTACGATATCAGTTCAAAGCCACCGGCAACCATCGAATGGGAATAAAGATAAAAGTACTGCTCCTCATAGGGATTGGATGGAATTCCTTTGCCCAGGATTGGATCCCCTTGGTGGATCAAAAAGGTAAAGTGTACCATGCGGTGAGTTTCAAGCCGGGTATGAGCCTTGTGGCGATGTTGCAGTCAACGAACACTCCATCGGATACTTTTAAATTGGACAATCCTTTGATCAACGATGAAGTGGTTGAAGGAGCGATTCTGTATTTTCGAGTTGAACGTAAAGATCAAAGGTATCTCGTGGCCAGCGGCGATACGCCTTATGCCATTGCTAAAAAATTTGCAATTTTTTTGGATACCTTGTATGCAAGCAATCCGGAAATACGGAGTGTACCCCTAAAAGTGGGGCAGCAAGTAAGCATTAAGGGTGGGGTGGTTCGTTATCCAAGTTCGTTATTCTCGGTTCCCAACCTAACGGATGAATCGACGGGAGAACCGGTTACGGAAGAGGTTTACCGCAGGTTTTTATTTGAGGATACCGTTCTGATGTATCAGGTGCGAAATGGAGAAAGCCTATCCATGGTGGCAAAACGCTTTCTAACAACCCCCAAAAAATTAAAGGCTTACAACGGTTTATCCGGGAATGGCCTCAAGGCAGGAATGACCCTTAAAATACCGTTAATTAAAGATTCAATCAATCCTCCAATGGGAGTAATGCCTACTGCCGATAAGCGTTTCAAAGCTCCGCTCATTCAGCCTGTGTCAAACGCTCCGTTTAGGATGCCCACAAAAAAAGAAAAAACCTTCAGAATCGGCATATTTTTACCGTTGGGGGGGGATACATGTCAGTCGCCTTTACGCGGTATGCCTAAAGTGGCGCTTGAATTTTACATGGGGGCAATGTTGGCAGTTGATTCATTGAATCGGCTCGGATGTCGAGGCGAAATTCGATTTTTTGACTATTGGTCTAGGCATGAATCCGTGAACAAGGTTATCGCGTCGGGGGTAATTTCGTCCTTGGATTTGGTGTTAGGTCCTTTGCATCCAGCGGAATCAGAGCTCTTAGCCCAGCATTGCCAATCGCTTGAAGTCCCCATCGTATTGCAGCTTCCCACCTTGAATTCAACGCTCAAAGAAAATCCTGTTGCGTTCGGGATTGCGACGGAAATGGACCTGCAGATTGAGCAAATGGCAGCTTTGGCGGTCAAGCGAGCTCCCGTTGACCAGGTGATCTTATTCACTACTAAACTTTCTGCAGATACGGCTCGAGAAAACATGTTCGTTCAACAATTCAAGCAAATGAACTTGGGGAGTAAGCGTTTGATTGTTGCCGACGCGTCCATGCTTAAAGCGTTGTTGCAGAGTGGAAAACCCTCCTTAATTTTCAGTGTTTCTCTCGATAAAACCAAAGTCGCTGAAGTAACAACGTGGGTAAAAAAGGCCGATCTAACCTATAAACTCGTCGGACTGAAGGAGTGGACGGATTGGAAAGAAATCAATGGAAATATCCAACAAGAAAGCGATTTTTACTATTTCAGCACCGGTTGCGTCGATTATCATGATCGCTCCCTTAAGGCGGTTCACAAACGCTTTCGTTCCGCCTATCAGACCGATTTTACTCGATATGCCATGCTGGGATTTGATGAGGTACTCGGTTTTGGCTCATGGTTATCGGGTTGTGGTCCGAATTTCCCTTACCAAGGTGTGATGATGCATTTTGATTACCGTAAAACAACGCAAAAGTATCATAGCAATTACGGACTTCAAAGGTGCCGTTTTAGGAATTTTAAAACAGAAAAAAATGCCAATTTTGACGAGTGAATTCATATCGCATAGTTTTCGTGAATTGCAAGCATTTATTGTTAAAGAACTGGAAAATACCGACGGTCAATCGCGTTTTATAAGCGATGAATGGGTGCGGGAAGAAGGCGGGGGAGGAAGGACCATGATCATCGGTGAAGGAGCGAAAATCATTAAGGGAGGAGTGGCTTTTTCGAAAGTAGAAGGGGAGATTACCTCCTTGATGCGCGACCAGATGGGGATGCAAGGCCAGCGTTTTTTAGCGACGGGTGTTTCCATTGTGATCCATTCCCGTCATCCAATGCATCCTACCATGCATATGAATGTTCGGTATTTTGAAACCGATCAAGGAGAACATTGGTTTGGAGGAGGCATTGATTTGACGCCCATTTACGTTGATCCTTTTCTAGCAACGTCCTTCCATCGATCGCTCAAAGCAGCGTGCGATGCCTACAGCGAAAAGGCCTATGATCAATACAAGGCATGGGCGGATGATTATTTTTACTTACCACATCGCAATGAGACGAGGGGTGTCGGGGGTATTTTCTTTGACCATGTGAAACCGGATCATGAGGAAGAAAAACAACGCGTTTTTGCGTTTTGTTTGGAGCTAGGAAGGCTTTTTCCAGTGCTGTATGCCGCTCAAACAGTATCGGAACACCCCGAAGCTACCGAGCAACAGTTGACTTGGCAGGCCCTGCGTTGGTCGCGTTATGTGGAATACAACTTGTTGTTCGATCGCGGAACTCGATTTGGAATCGTTTCCAATGGACGTACTGAATCTATTCTTTTGAGCATGCCTCCTGTGGCGCATTGGAAGTATAATTACCATCCGGAAGAGGGAAGCGCTGAGTTACAAACATTGCAATACTTAAAAAAGGACGTTGTTTGGTTATGAGTAAAGGATATTTTTTGTTTACCTTTGCATGGAAATTTTCTAAACAGCGCAAATGTTTCAAAAAATACTCGGTGCCATTGCACTAACCTTGGTCGGTGTAGCACATAGCCAAACCCCGGTTCCCAGTTTTAGTTCTGTTCCTGCCGCGGTGGGGGGTACTATCACGATATGCCAGGGACAAACCATTACGTACAACAATACCTCTAACCAAACCGTAGCTGGGGCCACCTATGCTTGGACTTTTGGGGTTGGGTCTGTGCCTTTAAACGCAAATACCGTAGGTCCTCATACGGTCACGTACAATACACCCGGGGCGACTACGGTTTCGTTAACGGTTAATAATCAAAACGGAACAGGGGGTCAGGTTTTCACCCGGAACATTGTAGTTGTTGCCACGCCAAATTCAGCTTTAACACTTGTCTCATCGGGAGGTGGTTACGGTACTTCAACGCAAAACGGTCAAACCGTTTTTAGGAATTGCGGTTCGATTGATTCTGCGTTGTTTACGTTCAATGCAGCGGTGAATAATACGGTTTCACAAACGTTTAACTGGGGCGACGGTTCTTCCTCGACGAACCTTGCGATGGTAGGTACGCAGATAACCCATGATTATCCTCAAGGCCAGTTTATTATGACGCACACCGTTACTCAAAACGGTTGTTCGAGTACTTCAAGTTATGTGGTGTTTAACGGAAGTGCGCCGCAAATAACTGTAACCGCCATCGGTTCTAACACCTGTTTGCCTTCACCTTATTCTATTGGCATTCAGTCCAACAACGTTCCGATAACTTACACCGTAAATTTCTCTGATGGCACACCGAATCTAGTGTTTACAACGGCCAACGATACAACCATTGACCACATCTTTACCACTTCCTCCTGCGGGGTGGATTACGTAATTGCTCCTGGACTTCCTCCAATTCCAAACGCATATTCCGCAGCAGTGGTGGCTCAAAATATTTGTTCAAATAACGGTATACCAACGGTAGTAACCGTTGGCCCTATTGTAATTTCTACGGGGACTACTCCGGATTTTAGTTATACACCACAATCCCCTGTTTGCGTACTAGAGCCTGTTACCTTCAACAACGAGTCCATTGCCGGAGAAACGGTGAGTCAAGCCGGTTGCGATACCACCTACGGCTATTACTGGACCATAACGCCGAACACGTTTACCTTGAACAGCGGTTCTTTGGGCTCTTCGAACGGTTTTACCGGTGCGAATTACGATTACACCCAGTGGACGAACGGTTCTTATGACATGGAGGTCTTGTTCAGTCAGCCCGGTACGTATTACGTAACCCTTTACACTGGTGAGTTTTGCGGCTATGATTCCATTGTTGACTCGGTGGTTATTAAACCGGAAGCGCATTTAACTTTTTCGTTGTACCAACAAACCATTTGCAGCGGTGATTCCTCGGCTTTGTTTACGATGACTGCAGACCAACCAAACTATGTAATCAATTGGGATATTACGGATACTACCAACATTAGCAATATCACGGTGTTGTCGGGTAGCGGGGTCACGCCTGTTACGTTTAATGCATTGGTGCCGCAAAACAACACCAACGAAGTCGGAACGATTGAAATTACGGCAACGGTGGAATGCTCCAACGATTCGGCAGATGTTCATACCATCACCGTTAACCCTCAAGCTAATGCAACGGTCGACCCAACCTTTTATCAAATTTGCTCAGGTGAGACAACGGACATCGATATCGAAAGCAATTTGGACAATGTTGGTTTTTCATGGACCGCAACAGCACCAGGAACGATAACCGGTCATTCGAATGGAACGGGGGCGAATATCGCTCAGACCTTGAACAATTCGGGTACCACCATGGATACGGTTGAATACATTATTACGGTTTTGAATGCCCAGTGTCCGGGAGATACTGCGGTGGTTTCGGTAGCGGTGCAGCCCGAACTAACCTTTAACGCGAATCCCGACTTCACCGTTTGTCCAGGTTTCCCGATAGATCCGGACGATTACATTACCAGCCCACCCAATGCTACCATTACATGGACCAACACCAATACGAACATCGGGTTAGGGGCATCGGGTAACGGGAATGTTCCAACGTTTACTTCTGGAAATAATACTTCCGGCAGTACCATTAGCGGTACGATTGAAGTAACCATGCAGTTGAACGATTGTCCGGCCGTAACAGATCAGTTTGTCGTGAATGTCAACTCGGCTCCGGATTTTGACTACACTACCACTCCTCAAAACGGGTTGGATTGTATTACGGGCATTGGTGTTATCAACGGTGTGGTGAACCCCAACAACTCCTCGGCTACGTGGTCAGGACCGGGAATTGTATCGGGCGGGAATACCTTCACTCCCGTTATCAACCAGCCTGGACAGTACACGGTTGAGTTAATTAACAATAATAACGGTTGTATTTCCAATTTTGCCGTAACCATCGAACCGCCGACACTCATCAACATTACTTCGGTAAATATTACGAATGTGTCGTGTTTTAACGGGTCCAACGGAACGATAAGCATTAATACGGATAACGGGAACGGCTCCAACATTAACTATGATTGGACGCCCTCTTTAGCGAATTCGGCGAATGTGAACGGACTTAGTTCGGGAACTTACTCCGTGGAGGTGACAAATGAAGACGGGTGCATCGATGATACAACCGTGGTGATTACACAACCAACGCAAATTACCATTGCTCAAATTGATTCAACAGGTTCGGAGTGCTTGGAGGCTAACGGTAGTTTGACCGTGGTTGCCGCTGGAGGACAGGGAGGTTATTCTTACAGTTGGTCTTCTGGAAATAACGGTCCTACAGCCAATAACATTGATGCCGGGACCTACACGGTAACGGCAACGGATGCCGCTGGATGTTCCGTTTCTGAGAGCTATGATTTGGGATGTACACCGTTGATTCCAATTGTAATTCCTCAATTCCTTTCTCCTAATGGAGATAATTTAAACGAACTTTGGATTATTCAGAATATAGAACAGTATCCAGACATTAAAGTAAAAGTATACAACCGTTGGGGTAATGAAGTATTTGAATCAAGGCCTTACAACAACGACTGGAATGGGCATTTGAGGGGAACTCACCCGAATCCGTTACCTGCAGGAACGTATTTCTACTTAGTGGATACGAATAAGAAGTCACAGGATATTTACCAAGGATATATTGAAATTCAGCCATGATGAAAAAGATTGCCATATTATTTTACGTTGTTCTAGCCAGTACGGCCCTTTGGAGTCAGCAAGATGCGCAGACCTCCATGTACTTTTTCAATCCTTTACAATTCAATCCGGGTTATGCCGGAAGTCGGGGTACGTTTAACGTTACCGGGGTCACTCGTGCCCAGTGGATTGGATGGGAAGGTGCACCGAATACCCAGTTTTTATCGTTCCACGGACCGGTTTTACGCCAGAACATTGGATTAGGTGGGAACATTGCTTACGATCGAATTGGTTCGCGAACTGCGCTGAATGCCATGGCGAATTTCGCATACCATTTGCGCTTGAACGAAGACAATATGCGTTTGTCGCTGGGATTGTCAGGGGGAATTCAACAATACGGTTATGATTTCTCGGGATTGATTGTAAATGATCCAACCGATGCGAACTATTTGAATTCGTTCCGTCAAACCAAGGCGAATTTTGGTTTTGGTGCGTATTTCTACGATAATAACTTTTATGCGGGCTTGTCCATTCCTAGACTCATCAAACGAAGCATAGATAACAGTACCGGAAATTCCTATCTGCAACGTCATATTTACTTGACAGGGGGGTATGTGCACAGTTTTGGGTCGACCTTCGACATCAAGCCTTCTGTTTTAGTGAAGTATACGGGCAGTGGTCCAATTATAGCCGATTTGAACCTTAGCGTTCATTTGTATAAGCGTTTTTGGATCGGTGGTTTGTACCGTACTACGGATTGCGCAGGATTTAATTTTGCCTACCAAATCAAGGATTGGTGCATGGCAGGATATGCCTTCGATTTCCCGCTGAATGGAAAAATGGTGAATCAATGGGCCACCCACGAACTCATGATTTCTTTTGATTTACGTGGAAAAAATAATGCGATTCAAAGCCCTAGATATTTTTAATATGAAAGCGACAACTATCCTCATTCTTGCGTGTCTATTGTGCTCTTTCCAAGGTTGGGCACAAGAGTACAAAATTAATTATGCCAAAGAACTGTCTTCGGAGTACCGATTTTCTGAGGCCCTTCCCGTTTGGGAGGAATTATTGCTTAGTGCCGATAAGAAAAAGTACAAAGAATACTTTATTTTAAGCAAAACGCTTGAGGCTTCATATTTTTCGGAGAATTATTCGAAAACGGTTTACTGGTTTTCGAAGAAACGAAATTGGTTGAACGCGCAAAAGTCGGATAGCACGGAAAAAGAATGGGTATATTACCTGAACGCGTTACGTTATTGTAATTTGGGCTCGAGATTTCAAGGGGCTTTGGATTCTGCGCTTTCAGCGAATCCCAATTCAACCATTCTAAATGCAAGAAAGGATGGATTTGCTGATTATTTGACGAATGCGGTACGTATTTCCGATTATCAGGTGCGCATGTATAAAAAAGGTTCGAAAGGAGAGGAGTACGGTGCCTTTCCTTACAAAACGGGTATTTTGTTCGTCTCCAACGAATTCAACCATAATGCGATCAATCGAAATTATCCGCGTACCGGTCAATACTATTCAGATGTCGCTTTTTATGACTCTCTGCAGGCACTTCAAAAGTATAAGTTTTATCAAAAGCCTTTTTGGATTGATTTTATCTACAAAAACCGCTGGAGGGAGTTGGACCGAAACCGGTCCCATGATGGTCCCGTGTCGTTTAGTCCTGATAAAAGTTTACTGTTTGTCACCACCAATTTCAACGAAAAGGATAAAACGGATACGGTGAAATACCGTCGATTGCAACAGCACGTTTACCGCATGGAGGGAGAAGAGATGGTTGAAATTGAATTCCCTTTCAATTCTCCGCAATTCAGCACGGGACATGCCACAATGGACCCCGATGGCAATGTTTATTTTACCTCCGATCGACCCGGTAGCATGGTAAAGTGGACGCATTGGAATGGAAAGAAAATGGATACGGTTTACAGTACTGATATCTGGAAAACTACCTATGTCGATGGAACATGGTCTGCTCCTGAAAATCTTGGAGCATCCATTAATACGGTAGGTGATGAGATGTTCCCGTTCATCTCCAATTGGGGGGTGTTATATTTCAGCTCAAGCGAATGGGGAAGCATGGGGGGATTGGACATTTTTAGTTCCGAGTTGGACGGAAGGAAACCAGAACACATTGGAGCTCCTTTAAATTCTACGTCGGATGATTTCTCCTACTACGTCGATGAAGAAACGGGCAACGGTTATTTTTCAACGAACCGCGATAAACTTGCCGACCGCATCTACGCATTCAAGAAACCGGTTTTCAAAGCTGATTTAGTGATTTCGCTGGCCGATTGTAATGGTAAAGCCCTCAAGAATACGGAAATAACCATTACCGACTTGAACAACGGTGAAGCAACGGTTTTGGCTACCCTCGACAACGGTCAAACAGAAGCATTGGCGTTGAAACGAAATCATGAGTATAAGATTGTTTACGTAGGTACGGACGTTTTGACGGGAGATTCTACGACGTATAAAGCAGTTGAATCCATCAGTGAGTCAATCAATTTTACCACCTATTATAAGCGATATATTTCGAAAGTTACGGTTTTAGATAGTATGTCGAAACCGATGAGCAATGCGGTCTTTAAAATTTACAAATCGAATGGTACAATACTTTCGCTTGATTCGGACAAGTCGGGCTCCTATGTTTGGAGAAATGAAGGCACGGAAAAGGTTGACTCGATAGAGGTAAGGGGTTTTAACTACAATGATGGTTTCTTGAAAATCCCATTAGAGGAAAATCACAATTGCATAGATACAGTTGCATACACCATTCAAATGATAACTCTCTCAAAAGAACGCTTTCTTGTTTTAGACAATATTTTATACAATTTTGATAAGTATTTTCTCAGACCCGAGGGGAAAGCGGAATTGGACAAGCTCGTCGATTACATGAGTTCGCCAAAGCGCTCTGACGTGCGTGTTGAGTTATACTCTCACACCGACTCAAGAGGTTCTGATAAATACAATATGAAGCTTTCGAAGAACCGTGCTAAGAGTTGTGTGGACTACATAATAAGTAAAGGTATTAGTAAGAATCGAATTTTTGCTCAAGGTTTTGGAGAAACAAAACTAACCAATAATTGTTCGAATGGCGTTCCTTGTACCAAGGATGAACACCAGAAGAATCGTAGAACTGAGGTTAAGTTATTTACAGCTCAGCAAGAAGCTCTTGACAATAACAAGTTAAAGGAATAACATGTCTTCCGAAGAATCGCAGACGCGGATGAATGCTAGGCCTCCTAAGGGTTTAATGGTTTTATTGGTCCTTACATGGGTTAACACCTTGTTTTCCATCGTTACAACGATTTTCACTTTGATTTTTTTGCGCCCTAGTGCTCAGGACCTCGAGCAAGAGAAATTGGAAATGGCCAAATCCATCGTGGAGCTGAAAAAGTTAGGCATGGACTCGTTCGTTAGTCTTTTGGAACGTCTGCAGGCAATGACAGAAGCCATGCAACCTTATTTTGTTCAAAGCAATTTGATCAATGTTCTAGTGTTGGCATGCGGTGCTGTTGCAGCTTGGTTCATGTACCAAAGAAATCAGCTTGGATTTCATCTTTACATTATTTATAATCTAGCCTCAGTAGGTTCGATATACCTGTTCATCTCACCCTCCCTGATTCCTTCGGTTATCATCTTGGTTAACAGCTTACTTTCCGTGGTTTTTGTCCTCCTTTACGCCAAACATTTACCTTGGTTGAAGGACCAGGATTAAAAAATCTTCCCTGGGTTCAAAATTCCTTTAGGGTCGAATACCCGTTTGATTTCCCGCATCAGTTGTAAGGTTACTTCCGGAAAGGCAATGGGCATATAGGGCTTTTGCACGTATCCAATCCCATGTTCGCCGGAAAGGGTACCCCCAAGTCGTACAACCTCTTCGAAAATCTCCGTAATCGCTTTCGGAAGCTCTTGAGTCCATTGCTCTTCGCTCAATTCGCCACGAATAATATTGACATGCAAATTCCCATCACCGGCATGTCCGTAGCACACCGATTTAAATCCGTAACGTTCCCCCACCGATTTTACGTGGGTTAGCAAATTTGGCAGTTGGTATCGCGGAACTACGGTATCTTCTTCTTTGTAGATCGATTGGGTTTTTACGGCCTCTCCAACTTTTCTCCGAAGGTTCCATAGGGCTGCTTTTTGCGCTGCGGAATCCGCAAATAGGATTTCATCAGTTTCGAAAGATTCCAGTACCCCAAACAAGTGTTCCGCTTCGCGTTGGAGTTGTTCCTCGTCGAATCCGTCCAATTCAATCAGTAAATGTGCTTGATGGTTTTCCGCCACGGGAACCGATTGGTCCTGGGTAAAATCCTTTGCCCAAAGCAAAGCATCACGTTCCATGAACTCCATGCCACTGGGAATTATTCCGGCTTTGAATATCGCAGGTACCGCCTCGCATGCGGTTCGGGCGTCAAAAAACGGTACCAGGAACAGGACGTCGTGGGTGGGATGGGGAAGAAGGCGTAAAACAATTTTCGTGATAATGCCTAATGTGCCTTCCGACCCCACCATGAGTTGCGTGAGGTTGTAACCGGTGGCGTTTTTAAGGACATTGGCGCCCGTCCAAATGATTTCTCCCGTGGGCAATACCACTTGTAGGTTCAAAACATAATCTTTGGTTACGCCATATTTTACGGCTTTCGGGCCTCCCGAATTTTC
>Ga0129333_10006265_pt1 | contig 11261 bp, 12 predicted proteins | sample CPB6_08_DNA_FD_94474 | JGI IMG/M metagenome (GOLD analysis project Ga0129333, IMG submission 94474) | Freshwater to marine salinity gradient microbial communities from Chesapeake Bay, USA - CPBay_Sum_0.6_0.8_DNA | ecosystem: Environmental > Aquatic > Marine > Coastal | place: USA: Chesapeake...
CTCGCGCCGCCTGCCGAACCTACAGCATCGGCTCTCGCCTCGCTTCGGTTCCTGCGCTCTCGCCTCTCGGCTCCCGCGCAGTCCAACACCTTAACACCACCTCCCCCGCTCCAGTCAACCCCCTGGCAGGCAGGACGGCTCCGAGCCTCAGGCTTGCAGGCCTGGAGCGTCATCCTCCAGCGCTGTCTCCAGGGTGGTGAGCAGAAGCGCCAGAGCTGAGCGACGGTCGAGCTCAGCGCAACTCACCTGATGCAACCACTCGCGCGCGAGCATCTCCAGCTGGTTGAACAGGGCGTTGCCAGAATGCAGTCGCTCCATCAGCAGATCGACCTGATGGGCATCGGCATCGGGATTCGCCGCCACGACGTAGCGACGCCCATCATCGCCGACGTATGTGAGGTTGCCCTGGGCATCGAACGCCGGGCCGGCATGGGGCGTGATCGGCTGCTCCTCCATGACCCGCTCCAGGCGACCCCATGCCTCCGGGTTAGCGCTGGCACGGGCCGATTGCAACCATGACGCCCTGGCGCTGGAACGGCGACGCGGCCACTGGCCGGCGGACGCCACAGCAAAAGCCCCTGCACCCAGTGCAGGACCGGGACGCAGGGGACGTACTGGCTCTCGGCCAGGGGCTGGGATGAGTCGCCTCAGACGACGGTGGCCATGTGGCGCATCAGATCCACGCACTTGCAGCTGTAGCCCCATTCGTTGTCGTACCAGGCCACCAGCTTCATGAAGGTGTCGGTGAGGGCGATGCCGGCGCCGGCATCGAACACCGAGGTGCAGCTCTCACCCAGGAAATCATTCGACACGACATCGTCTTCGGTGTAGCCGAGGATGCCGGCCAGTTCGCCCTCGGAGGCGGCCTTCATCGCAGCCTTGACCTGCTCATAGCTGGCGGGCCGGGCCAGGTTCACAGTGAGGTCCACCACCGACACATCGGGGGTTGGCACACGGAAGGCCATGCCGGTGAGCTTGCCATTGAGCTCGGGGATCACCCGGCCCACGGCCTTGGCGGCACCGGTGGAGCTGGGGATGATGTTCTGGCCGGCGCCGCGGCCACCCCTCCAGTCCTTCACCGAAGGGCCATCCACCGTCTTCTGGGTGGCGGTGGTGGCGTGAACCGTGGTCATCAGACCGTTGACGATGCCGAAGTTGTCGTGCACCACCTTGGCCATCGGCGCCAGGCAGTTGGTGGTGCAGCTGGCATTGGAGACGATGTCCTGCCCGGCATAGGTGGTGTGGTTGACCCCCATCACAAAGATCGGGGTGGCGTCCTTGGAGGGTGCACTCATCACCACGCGCCTGGCACCGGCATTGATATGGGCACGGGCCGCTTCATCGGTGAGGAAGAAGCCGGTGCTCTCCAGCACGTAGTCGGCGCCGACATCACCCCACTTGAGGTTGTTGGGGTCGCGCTCGGCGGTGATGCGAATGGTCTTGCCGTTGACCACCAGCTGACCGTCCTGCACCGCGACCTCGCCCTGGAAGCGGCCGTGGGTGGAGTCGTAGCGGAGCATGTACGCCAGATACTCCACGTCGATCAGGTCGTTGATGCCCACGACCTCCACATCCGCCAGAGTGACGGCACGGCGGAAGGCCAGGCGGCCGATGCGACCGAAGCCGTTGATGCCGATGCGGATGGTCATGGAAGCGGGCCCCGACGCTGGGGTAATGGCGCACTCTCACCTTAGGCGCGCACCCTTCGGCAGCCTCAGCCGGGCAGGGCGCCATCGCGATCGGAGCGGAAATCGATCGCCAGATCAGGCTGGGTGTCAGCGAGCAACGCCACCATCTGCTCGAACACCGCCCGGGTCTGGGATCCCCCCAGGCCCATCGGTTCGCGGCTCATCAGCACCAGCTCCAGCACCAGCCCTTCGGACTTGGCCTGCACATCTGCGAACAGCTGCATGCGCAGATGCTCGTGGCCACCACGCAGCAAGGCGCCGAGATGGGCCGCTGTGCGGTGATCGATCTCAGCGCTCAGGCCTGCCAGCATCGGCTCCAGCGCCTCGATCAGCTGGGCGGATGCCAACGAAACCCTGGGTCTGAGCACCAGCAGGAAGCGGGCCATGGGGGGCTGCAGCTGTGGCTGATCCTCTCAGCCCTCCTTCTCGCCAGCCTCAAACTGCTCACTCAACAGCCGGCGCTGGTACTCAGCGGCCAGGGCACTGAGATGCGCACGCGCCGCCTGCTCCATGCCGGCATCGATCTGTTCGAAGGCCCGACCATCCGGAACAGGCATGCCCAGGACCAGGGCCAGCGCATCAAACAGACGGACCTGGTCGTTCTGCCAGGCCTGATAGTCACCCGCCAGTTCGACCAGATCGTCTTCGCTTGCCTCGCCGCGATCCACCTCCAGACGCAGGCTCTGAATCTGGGCCAACCGCGCGGAAGTCACCACCGCATGCGCGGCCCCCAGTGCCGCCAGGGCATCGCAGGCCTCCCGCTTCAGCACCGTGAGATCACGACTGCGCACAGCCCGCTCAATCGAGAGGGGAGCACGCACGCCCGGCAGCTTGGTGGCCGCGGCCTGACGGTGGCGATCGGCAGTTGTCGACTCTGCAGGCCCGCTCTCAGCCGGACCATCCAGGGCGCCGTTCGGCGTATCCACGCCATCGGTCACCGCTCCTGCGTTGTCCGCCGCGGCGGGTGGCAAAGGTGATGGCAGACGGGTCGGGCGCAGAGCCGAGCCCCAACGGAACAGCACATCCGCCAGGCGCCCACGCCACGCCTCAGCCAGGCGGGATGGCCATCGCCTAGGCAGCAGACGGCCAGCCAAGCCGTTCGACCGACGGAGCCATTCTTGTCGGCTCATCAGAGCGCTCCCGCTGTCCCCTCAATCTGACGGCAGCGCGGCTCCGCTGCAGGCGGAAAGCCGAAAAATCCGCGGGGTTGAACAGAGCCATGGAACACCTGACCAGGAACTGCAGGGAGCGCAGGCCGCATGCAGGCAACGGAACAGCCGGCGCGCTTCGCCCCACGGACAGGGTGCACGGGGAACAGATGCAGCGCTCCTAATGTGGTTCTTCGGCGCAATCGGCCATGAGCACAGGCGAGCAGCCCAGCAGCCCCGCGTGGCAGAGCCATGCCATCGCGCCAGCGATGGTGCTGCGAGGTGATGGAGCCTGGCAACAGGCCCTGCCTCCCATTGCAGCGTTGACGCAGCGACCGCTGCTGCTGGGACGCAGCAGCGCCACGCGCCCACTGCGTGATCAACTGAAGCGAGATCTGCACAGATGCGGTCTGGAGCCCGTCGAGGGCGAACTGCTCCACGACTGCTGCGAGACCGATCTGCAACGGCTGGCGCAGCAGCTGCGACAGAGGGCCTGCGATGCCGTAGTCGCTGCCGGCGGCGGCAAAGTGATGGATGCCGGCAAGCTACTGGCCGATCGCCTGGGCCTGCGCTGCATCACGGTGCCCACCAGCGCCGCCACCTGCGCCGGCTGGACGGCACTGGCCAACATCTACTCACCGGAGGGCGCCTTTCAAGGTGATGTGACGCTGACCCGCTGCCCTGATCTGCTGGTCTTCGACCACGCCCTGGTACGCCAGGCGCCAGGGCGGACCCTGGCCAGCGGCATCGCTGATGCCATGGCCAAGTGGTACGAAGCCTCAGTGAGCAGCGGTGCCAGCAGCGACGGGCTGGTGCAGCAGGCCGTGCAACAGGCACGCGTGCTCCGCGATCAGCTGCTGCTGGAAGGCGCCGACGCCTTATCGAGCCCCGGCAGCCAGGCCTGGGTCCGCGTAGCGGAAGCCTCAGCCCTCACCGCCGGCCTGATCGGCGGCATCGGCGGCGCCCGCTGCCGCACCGTGGCTGCTCACGCCGTGCACAACGGCCTGACCCAGCTGCAGGCCTGCCATGGCGCCCTGCATGGTGAGAAGGTCGGCTACGGCATCCTCGTGCAGCTGCGCCTGGAAGAAGTCGTGGGCGCCAACCGTCTGGCCGCCCAGGCCCGACGCCAGCTGCTGCCCTTCTTCGAGCAGCTGCAGCTGCCCGTGAACCTGGCGGATCTGGGCTTGGCGGAGGCCAGCCTGCGTGAGCTGGAGACCATATGCGACTTCGCCTGCCGTCCAGGTTCTGACCTGCACCACCTGCCCTTCGCCGTGACACCACCCGACCTGCTGGCGGCCCTGGTGAGCACGACAGCGGCGAGCGAAATCAGCAGCAGCACAACCCTTCAGGCCTGATTGTGATGCAAAACAGGCAAGAAGCCGAGCCACGGCAGCTGCTGGAGCGGGCTGCTCGCCACCTGTTGGATCCCCAGGGGCGCGCCCTGGCGACCGCAGTGCAGTGGTGGACACTGCCCGGGTGGTCTGGGGCATGGCCGGTGGCGGTGCTCGGGGAGGGGCCACCGCTGCTGCTGCTGCATGGCTTCGACAGCTCCCATCTGGAATACCGACGGCTGGCACCGCTGCTGGCAACGCGCCATCGGCTGGTGATTCCGGACCTGTTCGGCTTCGGCTTCTCTCCGCGACCGCAGAGCAGCGACTACAGCCCCCGTACCGTGCTGGCCCACCTGGAAGCCCTTCTGGCGGAGCTGCAGCGCCGCAGCGGCGCCGCACGCTTCGGGCTGATCGGTGCCTCGATGGGGGGCTCGGTGGCCGTTGAACTGGCCCGGCGGCAGCCGGATGTGATTGAGCGGCTCCTGCTGCTGGCGCCAGCGGGACTCACCGGCCGGCCGATGCCGGTGCCACCCCTGCTCGATCAGCTCGGCGCCCGCTTCCTGGCACTGCCGGGTGTACGCCGCGGCCTCTGCCGCGCAGCCTTCGCCGATCCCGACCGCGACGTCGGCCCGGCCGAACTGGAGATCGCCTCCCTGCACCTGCAATGCCCCCGCTGGGCTGAAGCCCTGGCGGCCTTCGCCCGCAGCGGCGGCTTCGCCGGCTGCGGCAATCCGCTGCCCCAGCAACCGATCCAGGTGCTGTGGGGTCGCCACGATCGCATCCTCCGCCCCCCCCAGAAACGAGCCGCCCAGGCTCTGTTAGGAGAGCGCATCCAGGAGCTGGATGGCTGCGGCCACCTGCCCCACATCGACCAACCGGCCATCGTGGCCAAGATCTGGCATGGCTGACGACAAGGACGGCAAACGATCAAGCCCGGTGCTGCAGCTCCTGGCCAGCGGGCTGCAGTTCTGGATCCGGCAGCAGTGCCAGGCGGTGGACAGCCTGGAGATCCAGCTGCATGGCTCCACACTCGGGCTGCTGCGCGGCCGCCTCGAGGGCGTCAGCCTGGTGGCACGACGGGTGGTGTTCAACAACCTGGAGATCGAGCTGGTGGAGTTGCGCAGCGACGCCATTCAGGTTCAGATCGGCGGCCTGCTGCGCGGCCAGCCGCTGCAACTGGACCATGCTTTCCAGGTGAATGGCTTCGTGGCGCTCTCAGGCCCAGGCCTGAGCCGCTCCTTCTGCACACCCCAATGGCGCGGCCTTGGTGATGAACTGGCCGACGGGCTGCTCGGACTCTCGCCGCTGCAGGACCTGCGCATCGAGCGCGATCGGCTGCTGCTCTGGGCGGAAGGAGTGCACTGCGAAACGCGACCGCAGGCCACAGATGGTGCCCTGGCGCTGGTGAACGTTGAAACCGGTCTGCGCGTCGCCCTGCCGGCTGATCCCAACATCAGGATCGAGGCAGCCAACCTCGAAGGTGGTCTGCTGCAACTGCACGGCAATGCCAGGGTCTCCCCTTAGGCGCGGAGCACCTGCAGGACTGGCTCCTCAACTGATCAGCGGCAGCAGCAGGGTGACGACGGTGAAGAACACGGCCGGAGTGAACAGGTAGCTGTCGATGCGATCGAGGATTCCGCCGTGGCCGGGCAGCAGATCACCTGAATCCTTGACACCCGCATCACGCTTCATCATCGACTCGGTGAGATCGCCGACCAGAGCGAACACCGCCACCACCACCCCAAGCAGCCCGCCTGCAGCCCAGCCCCAGTTCCAGCCGAGCAGCTCACCAAAGCCGGCACCAAGCAACAGAGCACAGGCCATGCCACCCAACGCTCCTTCCACGGTCTTACCTGGCGAGATCGGTGACAGCGGATGACGCCCCCAGCGCCGACCGATCACATAGGAGCCGATATCAGTGGCAACGATGAGCAGGCAGGCCATCAGCATCAGCACCATGCCGCTGCTGACGGGCGGCCAGCCGGCCGGCCAGCCGGCAAGACGAGGAGCCAGGGCAGCTTCGGTGAGATCGCGCAGACGGATCCAGTAGCTCGGCAGAAATCCGAGATAAAAGAGCGCAAAGATCGACGCGGCGATGTCGGCGATGCTGCCGGTGAGCGGCTGCAGCAGCAGCCAACCACAAATCACAGCGCCGGAGAGGGGCAGCACAGCCCCGGCAAGATCAGCAGCGAACTCAAGACCGGCGGCATTGCCCCCGTGGGCCCACTGCGTGGTGAGCAGCAGCAGTTGCACCAACACCAGGGTTGTTTTGGTGGCGGGCCGGATCCCCTTCGACTGGGCCAGGCGGAAATACTCGAGCAGACCCAGATGCACCATCAGCCCCAGGGCGACGGTGAACCACCATCCGCCCAGACCCACCACCAGCAGGCCAAAGCCTCCGGCGGCATAGCCACTGAGCAACCGCTGCGGCGAGGTGCGCGAACGGGAAGCGGGTGGGGGCGTCGCCGGCAGGTGGGTCACTCAGGGTCGCTCGGCGGCAATGAGGAACAGCGGCTCGGCCGCGGCCAGGCGGGCCTGGCTGCCGCGACGCTGCATGCGGTGCACCGTGGCCTGTACCACCTGCAGATCGCGGGCCTCACGCTGGCCGAGACTCTCCGTGGCATCAACGAGGCCCTCCAGGCTGGCGGTGCTGATCACCAACCGACCGCCGGGCACAAGAGCCGCCCAAACCTGTTCGAGCACCTCAGGCAGGGGCCGCCCCACCTCCAGCAGAACGCGATCAGGCCGTGCCGGAAGCTGCACCAGGCCAGAGGGGGCAGCACCGGCATGGATGTGCAGATTGGCAATGCCAAAGCGACGGCGGTTGTGCTCCAGCAACTCGATCGCATCCGGATCCCGCTCCAGGGTGTGCACTGCCCCACTCGGCATCAGCCGGGCGATCTCCAGGGCGAGAGCGCCGGTGCCGCCGCCCACATCCCAGACCAGCGAGTCGGGCCGGGGCCGCAGATGGGCCAGCAGCATGACCCGCTGCTCCATCGGCGTGGGGCTGAAGCCGGGTGCATCGGCAAAGACGGCATCGGGCAGACCCGGCGTCACGAAGTCCCAGCGGAAGGGGCCTTGACCGGCCGCGCCCATCGCCCTGCTCATGCCGCCACAACCCTCACCGTATCAGCGATCTGCCCCGGCCACAGCCGCTGCTGCTGCTGAAGCCACGCAGCGCGGCCAGCATCGATGCGCTCCCCGGGGATCAGCAACGGGATGCCGGGGGGATAGGGGCACAACGGCTCAGCGGCGATTCGGCCGGCGGCCTGCGCCAGCGGCACCGACTCGGCCGGCGCGCGCCAGGCCTGCCCCAGCGGCAGCTCCGGCTCTGCCAGGGACGGCAGGGGCGGCGCACTGAAGGGCGGCAGGGACGAACCGCCCAGCTGACGGCGCAGACGCTGCAGCAGCGGCAGCAAGCGCCAGGCCAGCGCCGACGGCGGCCGCAACCCCAGGCAGAACGTGAGCGTGCCCGGCTCCGGCAGCTCGGCGATCACACCGCGCCGCATCAGCCAAGCATCCGCCTCCAACCCATTGATGCCGATGGCGGCCGTGTGCAGCACCAGCCGCAGGGGGTCGTGGTTGGCCAGCAGGGACAGCCCGCAGGCCTGCAGCCGCTCACGCAGCCGCAGGCCGCGATCGAGGGCACGGGCAAGACGGTGGCGACCGGCACGACTGTGCAGATCAAGCAGAGCCGCCTCGCTGGCGGCCAGCAGCAGGGCGCTTGGGCTTGAGGTCTGCAACCAGAGCAGGCCTCGCTCCACCGCCGCATCCGGCACACGCGCCGTCGGCGCCTGCAGCAGCACAGCGCTCTGGGCGAGGCCACCGGCGGCCTTCTGCAGCGACTGCACCACCAGATCAGCGCCGCAGGCCAGACCGGCGGGGGGCAGGCGGGGATCCAGCCCGAGATGGGCACCATGGGCCTCATCCAGCAGCACCGGCAGGCCGCGGTGATGGACGGCGGCGATCAGGCCCGTCAGATCGCCCGTCAACCCCTGGTAGCTGGGGGAGACCAGCACCACCGCCGCCAGCGGTCCGGCCGCCAGGGCATGATCCAGGCGGACGGCCAGGTGGGCCGGATCGGGCGGCAGCCAGAGACCCGTGGCCGGATCGAACGGCAGGTCGTAGAGCACAGGCTTCAGCTGCGCCAGCAGGCAACCGTGCAACAGGGAGCGATGCAGGTTGCGGGGCAGCAACACGCGCTCACCGGGGGCTGCCAGGGCCAGCAGGGCCGCCTGCAGCAGACCGCTGGCACCATTGACGCCAAACCAGCAGCGACGGGCGCCCACCAAGGTGGCGGCGGCCTGCTGGGCCTCGGCCACAGCCCCTTCCGGCTCCAGCGGCCCGCCGATGGCGGGCAGCTCCGGCAGATCCCAGCGCCCCGGCGGCTGACGCAGCAGGCGGCGCAGAGCCGGTGCCAGGGCCCGGCCGCGGCCGTGGGCCGGCAGATGCAGAGCCAGAGGTTGGGGATGAGGCAGCCACCCCGAGGCATCGGGCCGGGCCAGGCGCTCCAGCAGAGCCATGGCGCTCCGATCGGTCTTTCTAGAGTCTGATGCGCTGCTCTCCTGCCTTGGCCACGCCGGACATCCGCTACGACCCCGGCGCCGACCTGCGCTGGTTGCTGCTGCGCCCCTGGCTCCTGCTGAGCCGGTTGGTGGTGGTGCTCTGGCAGCTGCTCAGCCTGGCGCTGGTGCTGGTGGTGCAGGGCAACAGCCGCGATCCGAAGGTGCAACAGCGCCTGGGGCAGCGCATCTTCACCACCCTCACCGACCTCGGCCCCTGTTTCATCAAGGTGGGCCAGGCCCTCTCGACCCGACCGGACCTGGTGCGCCGCGACTGGCTCGAGCAGCTCACCCAACTGCAGGACAACCTTCCAGCCTTCCCGCATGCCATCGCCCTGCGCACCATTGAGACAGAGCTGGGCGCGCCGGTGCAGCAGCTGTTTGAGGACTTTCCGGACTACCCGGTGGCGGCGGCCAGCCTCGGGCAGGTTTACAAGGCACGGCCGGTGGGCGGCGGCTGGGTGGCGGTGAAGGTGCAACGGCCTGACCTCGAGCGCACACTGCGGCGAGATCTGGTGCTGATCCGCCTGCTGGGGGTGGCTGCCGCGCCGCTGCTGCCGCTCAACCTGGGCTTCGGGCTGGGGGAGATCATCGATGAATTCGGCCGCTCACTGTTTGAGGAGATCGACTACCGCCAGGAAGCCGCCAATGCTGAACGTTTCGGCCGCCTGTTTGCGTCCAACCCAGCCGTGATCGTGCCGCGGGTGGACCGCAGCCTCTCGGCTCGGCGCGTACTGACGACCAGCTGGATCAACGGCACCAAGCTGCAGCAGCGCCAGGAGCTGGAAGCACAGCGGCTGAATCCGGCAGCGCTGATCCGCACCGGTGTGATCGCGGGCCTTCAGCAGTTGCTGGAATTCGGCTACTTCCACGCCGATCCGCACCCCGGCAACCTGTTCGCCCTGCCGGGCCGCAGCGGTGCCCTGGGCCATGTGGCCTATGTGGATTTCGGAATGATGGATTCAATCAGCGACAGCGACCGGCTGACCCTCACGGGCGCGGTGGTGCACCTGATCAACCGCGATTTTGCCGGGCTGGCGCAGGACTTTGTAGATCTGGGCTTCCTCAACCCGAGCACCGATCTGACACCGATCATCCCGGCCCTTGAGGAGGTGCTGGGTGGCGCCCTGGGCGACAACGTGGGCTCGTTCAATTTCAAGGCGATCACCGATCGCTTCTCGGAGCTGATGTATGCCTACCCCTTCCGGGTGCCGGCCCGCTTCGCGCTGATCATCCGGGCGGTGGTGAGCCAGGAAGGGCTGGCGATGCGGCTCGATCCCAGCTTCCGCATCATTCGCGTGGCTTATCCGTATGTGGCGCGACGGCTGCTGGCGGGCGACACCGCCGAGATGCGCGAGAAACTGCTGGAGGTGCTGTTCGATCGCGAGGGGCGCCTGCAACTCCAGCGACTGGAAAGCCTCTTGGCCGTGGTGGAGGCTGATGACAGCGGCGGTGCGGATCTGCTGCCGGTGGCCGGTGCCGGCCTGAAGCTCCTGCTGGGCGAAGAGGGCCGCACCCTGCGCCAGCGGCTGCTGCTGACCCTTGTGCGCGACAACCGCCTCAATACCGCCGACCTGGGCGGTCTGATGGCCCTGCTCGGTCGCACCTTTGCGCCGCAGCGGCTGGCGGGCCGGCTGCGGGATCGGCTCGCCCAGCGGCTGCTGGGCCTACCCACACCGGCCCCGGCGGTGGCGGCCTGAGTCGGCCTCAGCGCCGCTAGGGTCGCCACGACTTGCCTGCAGAGCCCGTGCCCGCTGCGCCGCTTCCCGCGCCGATCAACCTGAGTGAGGCCGCGCTGGATCTGGCCAGCGGCGACTACGGCGACCTTGATGCGCAGGAGATCCTGCTGGAGTTTGCACCAGTGTTCCAGGCCCCGTACGTGGTGGCGGGGATCGGGCTGGCCATGGGTGTGCTTTGCGGCCTCACCTTTGCACGCCTGGTGCAGGAGCGGCTGAACGGCTGGAAAGAGGACCGCCTGGCGATGCTGCCGCTGGGGAGATTGGAGACCAACCTTCCTTATGCGGGCATCATCATCGGGATCACGTTGTTCATCGGCGGCAGCCTGCAGGTGTTCGGCTTCGCCTCGGGCGCAGCGCTACTGGTCGCGCTGCTGCTGTCGCTGGCCACGGCCGGTGCCCTGTGGGTTCAGCTGGAGCGCCTGATGATGCAGGTGGAGAACGGCACCTTCAGCGCCGTCGATTTCGACAACTTCGACCAGTTCTTCTGAATCCAGTTGCAGCGATTCAGACTGTCTGAAGCCGCTATCCCTCAGGCCACCAGGTAACCCGCCATCTCCACCGACAGGCGCCGCAGCTCCTCGTGGGCGCGGCGCTCGAGACTGCGGGCGCGATCACGGCTCATCTCCAGTTCGCGGGCAATTGAACTGAGGCTCATCGGTTCATCGCGACCGATCCCATAGCGCATCTTCAGCACACGGCCCTGCAGATCCGGCAGGCGCTCCAGCAGCGCACGCATGTCGCCACGCAGGCACTCCCCATCCACCAGCTCCTCCGGCTGGCTCCCCTCCGACGC
>Ga0129333_10006266_pt1 | contig 11261 bp, 6 predicted proteins | sample CPB6_08_DNA_FD_94474 | JGI IMG/M metagenome (GOLD analysis project Ga0129333, IMG submission 94474) | Freshwater to marine salinity gradient microbial communities from Chesapeake Bay, USA - CPBay_Sum_0.6_0.8_DNA | ecosystem: Environmental > Aquatic > Marine > Coastal | place: USA: Chesapeake Bay...
CGCAGGTTGCCATTGATAAAGCGGGCATTTTAGCCAAAGAACTTGGTTTAAATGCAACTTTTGTATGTGGCAATGTTTTGGAAACACCCAAACTTATTTCTGAAAAATTTGATATTGTTTTTACCACCTACGGGGTATTAGGATGGTTACCTGACATGAATGAATGGGCAAAAGTGGTGAAAACCATGCTTAAACCTGGAGGTAAACTGATTTTGGTGGAATTCCATCCTGTTTTATGGATGATGGATGACGAATTTAAAGGTATTGAATATTCTTATTTCAAAGGGGAACCTATTGTAGAAGTAAAAAATACTACTTACACAGATCATAGGACCGTTCAAATGGATACTTTCGAAGAAATAACCTGGAATCATTCGCTTGATGAGGTGTTAAGTGCTTTATTGGAGGTAGGGCTAAGATTAACTCACTTTAAGGAATATCCTTATTCTCCATATCCCTGTTTTAGTAATATAAAAGAAACATCCCCTGGGCAATATCAGATAATAGGATTAGAAGATAAAATACCTATGGTTTACTCCTTAACAGCAGAAAATGAAAAATAAAAAATACGTTCAACTCTCTATTTTATTACTGCTTCAATTTATGATTTGGGGTTCATGGTATGTGACAACAGGAACGTACCTTATACAAACGCTGCACTATTCAGGTAGTGAAGTAGGACTTGTTTATGGTGCTATGTCAGTTGCAGCTTTTATTTCTCCCATTTTTATTGGCTATTTAACGGACAAATACTTTTCTGCTTCTCAAGTTTTAGCCTTTCTGCATATTGGTGGTAGTTTCTGTCTAATTGCCATGTATTCATTTACGGCATTCCAGTTTTTCTATCCCCTCACCTTATTATATGCGGTATTATATCTGCCTACTTTCGCTCTTTCAAGCTCTTACGTTCTTCAACAACTGGAAGACCCTTCAAAACAATTTCCTATAGTTCGGGTATGGGGAAGTATTGGCTGGATTATTGCAGGTAATATAGTGGGTCTGTTAAGTTGGGAAAAAACAGCAAACCCTCTTTTATTATCAGCCGCTTTAAGCTTTTTATTGGGCATTTATGCCTTGTTTTTACCAAAAATTCCTATCACCGAAGGAATTAATAAGGCAACTAATAGTTTTAAAGAATTTTTCTCAGTTGAAATTATTCAGCTTTTTAAGCAGCGAAATTTTTTGGTTTTCATGATTTGCCTTACCTTCTTATATGCTGTTCCAATTGCTTATTATTACAGTTTTGTAAATAATTTTTTAACAACCATTCAGGTAAAAAATGCTGCTGGCTGGATGTCCATTGGGCAGATAACTGAAGTGATAGTCATGTTACTGCTACCTTTTTTCCTTCGTCATTTTTCTTTTAAATCGATTGTTTTTACAGGGCTGTTTCTATGGGGCGCAAGGTATGGAGTGTTTGCTTATGCAGCAGAAAATCCTTCTATTCCGCTTATCTGGCTTCCTGCCATACTGGTTCATGGCTTTGGTTATGTTTTTACTGGATTAGCCGGACAATTATATATCGATGAGAAAGCACCCAGACATCTAAGAAATACAGCACAAAGTATTATCACTTTTGCTATGCAAGGGTTAGGAACCTTGTTTGGTACTTATTTTGCTGGATGGATGGTAGAGAGAAATGTAACTGTATCAGGAGAGTACAACTGGAGTAACATCTGGATTTTTCCAGCATTAGCTGGGATTACTTTGTCCTTGTTTTTCCTTTTACTGTTTAAGCAAAAAGAAAAACAAGAACAAAGATTACCCGATAATCATTAGAAACTATATGTAACTTTTGCTATTGCCCTTCTGCCTATAATTGGCATATTGGGTAAAGCTCTGTATTGCTGATTAAATAAATTCTGACAGGTAGCATCAATAGATAAACCATTCTTTAATTTATATCCAACACCTATATCAATAAGATTTTTTGGATCTGAGAAACCTGTGAACTGACCTGCATTTGAGTAGAATGAATCGTCATGTTGGAAAGCAATATTTCCCCTCCAACCTGTTTCAGGAGCGTAAATAGCACCCAAACGATATTTGTTTTTAGGAATTCCTAAGTTGAAAATTAATCCTGATCCTTTTGCTTCTCCTAAATCTTCTTCACTAAAATCGGTTTGATTTACACCAGAATAATTAGCAAATAAGCTTAAATCATTGTTAATCGCATATCCAAAACCTAAATCAATTCCCATGTAAGCTAAAGAACCAAAAGTTCTATAACCAGCTGCGCTATGAACCATACCGTCTTGAGGTACTCCTGTAGTTTCTACAGCTCCAAAAATGGGAGAAAGAGGAGCAATCTGAGCAGCAAATGCCGCACCACCCTGAGCATAAGCTCCTGCAACAGCAGCACTAATTTGAGCAGCAGTAGCAGCAGCAGTAGCAGCAGGTAGACCAGCTCCAATTAAAGCAGCTTCTAACTGAGTTCTAACCGTTGCACCTACCTTTGAACTTAAATCAGCTGCAATATTCTGATCAGTATATCTAATGGTTGGGCTAATTGCTGTGAAATTGATAAAGCCAGAGGAGGATAATCTATAGACATCAGCAGTTACTAATAATTTTTTGTTAATAACGCCTTTATATCCAAATTCTAAGGTTCTTTCCGTTCTGATTTGTGGTGCTACCGTATTGATTGGAGCTAAAGGAAGACCATTAAATAGATTATACCCTGTAAACTTACCACTAAATCCTGAAGGTGTATTGGCAGGATTTGTTAAGATAGAGCGAACGATGGGGAAAATAGTAGCAGGTAAACCTGCTTGTAAAGCAGTTAATATAGAGGGTGTAACCGCACCATAAGGTATAGCTAAAGGTAAACCAGGCGTACCATAAGGCAAGTCAGGAAAACCAGGTGCAGTTAAATCAATCATTGGATTAGAGGAAAACTGTGCAATTTCCTTCATACCTTTTAACCAAACATCAAATAATCCCGAAGCAGGTGTGGCCACAGGGAAATCAATATACATCACTAAGGCATCAGGTGGTGCTGCTGTTTGGTTGTAAGAAGCTCTGAAGGTATGATTTTTCGATGCCTTATAAACTAATGCAAGTCTTGGAGAGATTGCTTGATCATCTAAAAAGTTGAAACGGTCAAAACGACTTGCAGCAACAAGTTCAAAACGATCACTTAATTCAAAACTTGCCTGTGCATAAGCTCCCAAAATATTATAATCGTCATTAGCTTCGTTACGACCATAAACCTGATTGAAAGTGTTACTTCCTGCCTGGCGATAATCAGCACCTACTGTAATATCAGCATTTAAAAATTTCTCCAGATTAAAATTATACTGAACCTGACCTTCTAACTGGCTTCTTTCAATCGCTGTTCTGTTTCCTGTTTGATAAAGGAAGGTGGGTCTTTCAGGACTTCCTCCATCATTAAAGTTATAGAAAACCTGAGCAAATAATCCACCTTTTTGAACTCTGGCTTGTCCCCAGTAAGCGATTGACTGAGAAAGTCCCTCACCCTGAGAATTATAAAATACGGAACTATTTGCATTCATTCCACCTGCAAGCACTACCTTGGTGTTTGATGTAGGCCTCATCTCTAAGGTTCCGTTAATAGAACTGTTAGACCAAAAATCCTGCATCATATTACCATCACCATCTGGATCTAAATCTGCTTTTGATAAAAGTACTTTTGCTGCAGATTGATTTGCAGCTACTACACCATTAGAAACTACAGGATCAACAATAGATGTTTTAAATCTGTTAATCTGCTTGGTAAAAACACCTGCTGATGTGGTACCCTCTGATCCGTCTAAAACAAACTCACCCCCTTTCTTATTATGGGCATTTATTTTAAATCCAATCTTTTTGTTCTTAGAAGCAACTGCAACTCTGGTTGAAATACCCCAGGTTGACATTTCTCCTCCCATTAATTCGACGGTAGTTCCAGGAAAATCAATAGGACTTTTAGAAATGAAATGTACGACACCGGAAGTTACTCCAGGACCATAAAGAGCACCTGCAGCTCCACGAACTACCTCGATTCTTTGTAAATCAATAGAATTTAAACCTGAAGCATCTGACTGGAAAGTACCAGTACCCGCGCCTACTAAACTCCTGTAATCAAGAATTGGAAAAACACCTGTACCAAATAAACCGGCAGATCCTCTCATCTCAATGTTCATACGAGCAGCTGATTGCTGTTGAATTTGAACACCAGGGACGTTAATTAATTCTCTGATTGGATCGACTGCAGAAGAAGCTGCTTGCATTGTTTTAGCTGAAATGACAGAAACAGATGCAGGAGCCTCCTGTACTTTTTCCGCTCTTCTTGATGCTGAAACTACAATTTCGTCTAATGTACTGATGTTTTCATCTAGTACAACATCTATTTTTGCATTTCCTGTTGTAACATCAAGTACTTTCGAATTGTATCCAATAAAACTAATTTCCACTTTGAAAGGTGGTTTTGAACTTGTTTCTAATCGGTACATTCCATCTAAATCGGCGGAGACACCCACAGAGGTACCTACAACTACAACACTGGCACCGACCAATGGCTCACCTTTCGAATCTGTAATTTTACCTGTTACTATGGTTTGCGCATTAATGGCAAAACAAAAAAGTAAGGCAGGTAATAAAAAAATCGCTCTAAGTTGTTTTCTTAACATGGTTAACTATTTTGGTTCATCAATCTAACTTTTATTTAAAATTCAGAATAATAAGATATTTAAATATCCTCCCACAAAATAATCAAAATTTTATACTGATTTATCTTTTTTTATATTTTAAAAATGTCTTTAAAATCAATTCATACTTTTGTATCCTATTTTATAAAAAATTAATTCCTTTGGAAACTAATAATGACGGTTCAATTAGCTTAAATAAGTTTATTTCATCAACAGGAATCTGTTCCCGCCGAGAAGCGGATACCTTGATTTCAAATGGAAGAGTTACGATTAACCAGCTTCCAACCCAACTTGGAAACAGAGTGTTCCCAGGTGATATTGTTCATATAGACGGAAAACCGCTGAAAGAAAATCCACCTCTTATTTATATTGCTTACCATAAACCAGTGGGAATCGTCTGTACCACAGATTTGAAAGAGCCTAAAAATATAATCAATCAAATTCGCCACCCACAACGTCTTTTCCCTATTGGTCGTTTAGATAAAGCCTCACATGGACTTATTTTTCTCACAAATGACGGGGATATCGTGAATAAAGTTCTTAGGGCTGGAAATAATCATGAAAAAGAATATATAGTTTCCGTAAACAAACCTGTAAATGAAGTCTTTTTGCAAAAAATGAGAGCTGGAATTCCCATTTTAGGAACTATAACCAAACCTTGTAAGGTTTTCCAAATTGATAAATTTTCTTTCAAAATAATCCTAATCCAAGGATTGAACAGGCAAATTCGCAGAATGTGTTCTTACCTCGATTATGAGGTTTGTTCGTTGAAAAGAGTTCGTATTATGGATATAACCATCAATGGGATTGATTCAAATAAATGGAGATATTTTACCCCAGCTGAAAGGCAAAAACTGGAAGAAAAATTGCGTGACTCGACAAAAACAGCAGAGGATTCCTTACCCAAAAAAAATAAATAGCGCTCAATGCTTAAAAACCAATATTGGATTTTTAATGGCTGCTGTTATTTCCCGAACTAAGGAATGTTCCATTAATCTTTCCCAAAAGGATCTCTCATGAAAGGTAACTGCAAGCATTACTTCTGGATTTTCATTCAGAAAATCCAATAAGACGGAAAAGGGTTCTCCGCTTAAAATTTTATAATCCATTCCTGCTTCTTCATTATCTTCTGCAAAAGAATGTAGTATTTTATTCATTTTTGCAATAGACTTGTATTCATCTTCTTCTGTTTCTGAAACATGTAAAAGATGTAATTTTACACCCAATATGGAACACCAAGGTAGAAGTACATCTAAAGTTGAAATACTTCCTGAGGAAAAATCCGTTGCGTAATAAATAGAAGTAAGGGGTACCTCAGTAGCTTCTTCTGGAATAATAATCACTGGTAAATCAAGGCGATCGATTATTTTCTGTGTGGATTCTCCCCAAAAGATACCTTCCAGCATCTTCTTTTTTCTCTTTCCAATAATGAGCAAGGAAGGATTATATTTTTCTGCTAATTTCTCACACTGTTCAATTACATTACCAAAGGCAAGCTCAATAATGATATCATCCTCATTTTCCGAACTTATAAATCTATTTTCTTTTGAAAATTTATGGAGTTTAGCGAGACAATCTGTATGATATTCAATACTATCGTCTGGTTCAACGTGTACCAAAACAATCTTGTAATTTAATCTGTCGGAAAATTGCTGAGCAATCCCCCAGGCTATTTTACTTGAAGAGGTATAATCTGTAAGACACAAGATTGTTTTCATGGAACTCTTTTCATATCGTTAAGATAATCATTTTATTCCATTGTATCCTCATTTTTCTTCAACACAGATAAAACAACACCCACAGTTAAGGCAAATACAATAAAGGCTAAAGATAACCAGTCAGGTAAATGAATTTGATGAGAAACCAGCATTTTTACCCCTACAAAAGCCAGAATAGCTACCAGACTGTATTTTAAATACTCAAATTTATCAATAAATGCCGCTAAGACAAAATACAACGATCTCAATCCTAAGATAGCAAATATATTCGAAGTAAATACGATAAAAGGATCTGTTGTTATGGCAAAAATGGCTGGAATGCTGTCGAATGCAAACATAATATCTGTTGTTTCCACAACCATTAGGGCAATAAAAAGAGGCGTTGCAACCCAAAATTTTCCTTCTTTTATAAAAAAATGATCGCCGTGAAATTTTGTTGTTACCGGAAAAAATCGCTTAACTAATTTTATAGTTGGATTATTTTCCGGGTGAATACTTTCATGTGTACCTGATTTCAGCATTTTATATGCTGCGTATAGTAATATAATACCGAAAATGTAAACAATCCAGGTGAAACTCTCCATCAAAACTGCTCCGACGCCTATCATGATGCCTCTGAAAATGATAGCACCGAGGATACCCCAAAATAAAACCCTGTGTTGATTTGCCTGAGGAATATTGAAATAAGTGAAAATAATAGCTATCACAAATATATTATCAATACTTAGCGATTGCTCTACCAAATATCCTGTTAAATAAGTGATAACGGCTTCTTTTCCTGTTAAAACATGGTTTCCTTGTGGTAACCAGTTGTTTGTGTAAGCAAAGTATATGAAAATACTGAATAGTAAAGACAAGCTTACCCATAAACCTGTCCAACGCAAAGCTTCTTTTGTACTTACGTTGTGTGGATTTTTGTTTAAAACTCCTAAATCAATTCCTAATAAAATAAGGATAAGTAAAATAAAGCCCGTCCAAATAATCATAAATATACTTTATTACTCAAACAAAAAAACCTCTGAAGATTTTCAGAGGCTTTATGAGGTCGGAGGCGGATTCGAACCGTCGTACGAGGTTTTGCAGACCTCTGCCTAGCCACTCGGCCACCCGACCCTAATTTTCACATTTTTTTTAAATTTGTGAGCCGCAAATATATGCATAATTTTTTATTAATGTGTGAATCAACTCTGATTATTTAAAATATTCCCTTTCTAATCACTCATTTTCTCCTTTTCCCATTTTTTTTCCAATGACTCCATAGACATTTGTTTTACTAATCGATACGCTACCTTTACCTCTTTTGATATCTGCTTTTCATAATAAACTAATCCCATACCCTTTGCATAAATTTCTAAGCCCTCGAATAATTGTCCTGTTATGCCTTCTTTTTCAGCCTCAATTTTTTCCCTTACCCTGAAAAAGATAGCAGGAACTTCCTGCTTATTCCATGTAAATATAGTATCTCCTATAAATCTTCGATTTTTTATCAGCCTATAAGATGCTACATCCTTCTCTTTTGCTTTCCACTGTATATGATATAAAAAAATACCGAAACTATCCCTTACCTCAAAGGGAAAACTATTTCCAGCTACTATTTTTACATCTGTTCTTTGTTGTTTGTATCCCCTAGTTTCGTCAGGTAAATCATAGATAAACAGACTTTTAAGTAATAATCCATTTCGAACTACCTCTTCTTGTACGTGTTGAAGCGGAGCTAAATAATTTTCATAAAAAGTACTTGAAAAAATTTTTTTTTCCCCATTTAAAAAACTTCTGTGGTACCAGTAAATTCGATCTGCACCAGCATTTCCAACGGAAGCATACACATAAACTTTTCCCTCTGTTAATTTTTCAAGTGGGAAATAAAAACCTCTTATATCTCTGCGATTCTGTTCCTTTAAACAACCCGACAAGCTTAAATATAGGAACATGCTGGCAAAAACAAATAAAATAAAATACCCTTTTTGGTGATGTTTAAGAAGCATTTTTTTCATTTATTCCGTTTTATTTGTTTAGCATTCCTTTCACTTATGGCTTTTTATGACTTGTAATACCTGCAAAACGTCGTATATTTGTCTTCTCACAAAATTAACCTAAATAAGGAAATAAAATGTTTGAAAATATAGGCAAGTCTCTTCAAAAATTATTCGGAAGCAAACAAGAAAAAGATATTCTTAAGTATAATCCTGTCATTGAACAAATTCATCAATTTGGGGAAACCTTAAAAAGTCTTTCAAATGACGAGCTGAGACAAAAAACAATAGAATTTCGAGAAAGAATCAGCGATTATCTTTCTGATATTGACGATGCAATTGAAAATTTACGCCAACAAACTATTGATTCCGAGGAGCTTTCTGATAAAGAAAGTCTTTTTTTGGAAATTGATAATTTGAAGAAGCAACGAGATCAGGAACTGGAAGTTATCCTAAATGAAATACTTCCTGAAGCTTTTGCCGTAGTCAAAGAAACAGCTATTCGCTTCAAAAATAACTCAACCATTTCCGTTACTGCCACTGAACATGATAAAAATTTAGCCGTCCAGTCAGGCAAAACCTACGTTACCATTTCTGGAAATCAAGCTATTTGGAAAAACCAGTGGTCTGCCGCAGGAGCTTCTATCACCTGGGATATGGTTCATTACGATGTGCAGCTAATTGGCGGAATGGTTTTGCATGAAGGTAAAATTGCTGAAATGGGGACAGGTGAAGGCAAAACTTTAGTAGCTACCTTACCTGCTTATCTGAATGGTCTGAGTGGTTTAGGGGTTCATGTCATTACGGTGAATGATTATCTGGCTCGCCGTGATGCCGAATGGATAGGCCCCATTATGGAATTCCTTCTGTTAACCATCGATTGTATCGATAAATATTCTCCTCACTCCGAACAACGTATTCAAGCTTACAGCTGTGACATCACCTATGGAACGAATAATGAATTTGGTTTCGACTATCTCCGTGATAATATGGTTCGTACTACGGAAGAAAAAGTTCAGGGTAAACACCACTTTAGTATGGTCGATGAGGTCGATTCCGTTCTTATAGATGATGCGCGTACCCCACTTATTATCTCCGGTCCTGTTGGTCCTGCTGCAGAGGATCAAGAATATTTTGAACTCCGTCCAAGTGTTGAAAAATTAATCAATGAACAGAAAAAGCTAGCCAATGAGTATTTGATTGAAGCAAAAAAATTATTTGCTGCAGGAACTAATGGAGTGGAAGAAGGAACTTCTGGAATGGCTCTCCTTCGTGCATATCGGGCTCTTCCAAGAGCAAGACCTTTAATTAAATTTCTGAGCGAGGAGGGCGTGCGTGTATTATTGCAAAAAACGGAGAATTATTACATGCAGGAGCAATCTAAAAATATGCACCTGGTCGATGCTCCGCTTTATTTTAATATAGATGAAAAAAATCGCCAAACGGAACTTACTGAAAAAGGTGTAGAATATTTATCTACAAATTCAAATGATCCAGGTTTCTTCTTGCTCCCTGATATCGTTTCTGAAATGGTGGAGATTGAAAATCGCAAAGATTTTACCAAAGAGGAAAGTGAAAATGCTAAAACAAGGCTGGCACAGGATTATGCAGTTAAAGCGCGTCGGGTTCATACCATTAACCAATTGCTTAAGGCCTACACTCTTTTTGAAAAAGATGAAGAATATGTCGTAATGGAAGGTCAGGTTAAAATTGTCGATGAACAAACTGGACGTATGATGGAAGGCAGACGTTACTCAGACGGTCTTCATCAGGCTTTGGAAGCTAAAGAAAATGTTAAAATTGGTGAAATTACCCAAACTTACGCTACTGTAACGCTGCAAAACTATTTCCGTATGTATCACAAATTAGCTGGTATGACGGGTACAGCAGAAACAGAGGCAAATGAGTTCTGGCAAATTTATAAACTCGATGTGGTCGTCATCCCAACAAACAGACCTATTCAAAGAAAGGATCATGAGGATTTTGTATTTAAAACGAACAGGGAAAAATATAATGCGCTCATTGACCAAATCAGTTTACTAAGTAATGCTGGGCAACCTATACTAGTAGGTACTACTTCCGTAGATATTTCTGAAAAGTTGAGCAGGATGCTCAAACTTAAAGGTTTAGACCATAATGTCCTTAACGCCAAACAACATCAAAGAGAAGCTGAAATTGTTGCAGAAGCAGGTCGTCCTGGAAAAATTACCATCGCAACCAATATGGCTGGCCGTGGAACGGATATTAAAATAAATGACGAGGTAAAAAAGGCGGGTGGACTAGCTATTATTGGAACCGAAAGACACGAATCAAGAAGGGTGGACAGACAGCTTCGCGGTCGTTCCGGCCGCCAAGGTGACCCAGGTTCATCTCAGTTTTACGTTTCCCTCGAAGATAATTTGATGCGCCTCTTTCAATCTGATAGAATTGCATCTCTAATGGATAAGATGGGCCATAAAGATGGAGAGGTCATTCAACATTCCATGGTTACAAAATCGATAGAAAGAGCACAGAAAAAAGTGGAAGAAAACAACTTTGGTATTCGTAAACGTCTGCTTGAATATGATGACGTTATGAATATTCAAAGAGAAGCTATCTATAAAAAAAGAGATAATGCCCTTTTCGGCGACCGTCTTTCTGTTGATTTATATAATATGTTTTTCTCCATTATTGAAAACATAGTTCACGATCATAAAGCAGCAGGTACTTTTGATACTTTTAGAAGAGAAATGCTTAGTTTGCTTGGACAGGTTCCTGAAATTACTGAACATGATTTTCAAAAGAAAAATTCAAATCTGTTAACTGAAGAAACTTTTCATCAGTTTCAGGCTTATTACCATAGAAAATCAGAACAAATCAGAGAAGTCCTTTATGACCACATAAAAAATGTCCAGGAAACTCAAGGTAACCGATTCAAAAGA
>Ga0129333_10006267_pt1 | contig 11258 bp, 10 predicted proteins | sample CPB6_08_DNA_FD_94474 | JGI IMG/M metagenome (GOLD analysis project Ga0129333, IMG submission 94474) | Freshwater to marine salinity gradient microbial communities from Chesapeake Bay, USA - CPBay_Sum_0.6_0.8_DNA | ecosystem: Environmental > Aquatic > Marine > Coastal | place: USA: Chesapeake...
CCTTCACTAAAAGATTCATAAGAAAAATCTTCATAGATTGGGTTCAATGCCTTTTCGTTGAACTCCTCATCCAATGTGAAGTTTACAGAAAACTCCAACATCTCAAGGTATTTGTTTAAGGTGTGATTGATAACAGGAAGATACTTCTTGATGATCTTGGTCTTTGCACCATCATCCTTTAGAAGCATATGAATAAATTCATAGTTAGATAACTCTTCCTTCTTTAAAGAAAGATTTTTTAAAAGGTTTTCTAATGTGTCTTGGTAGGAAACTAACTTTGCACTTTCAGTATTTCTATCTTCTGATTGAGTGGTAAGTCCTTGAATTTCAGATTCAAGTTCTTTAATTTGTTTTCTGAATTCAGAAATTTTAACATTGTTAAAAGTGATTTCATTGTTATGTTCTAATACCTCTTTACTAATTTTAAGAAATTGTTTTTGAAGTTGGGTTTCCTCTTCAATTGACTGTTGTAGTTCCTGTTGACCTTTTTTAATTTCCTTTGCTTTATTTTCTATCTCCTCAATCTTATTTAATCGAAATTCTTCCCCAATATCTTGAGTGCAGGTAGGGCAAACACTATTCTTTTTGAAAAACTTATGCTCACTAATTACAGAAGATATCTTTTGTTCCAATTTATTATTCAAACCTTCAAGTTTTTTCAACTTATCTTCTACATAAGACAATTCTTTTAGTTGCTTTTCTAATAAATGGCATTTATCAAGAATACTGATATTTTCCTGATTCAATAAGTCAGTATCACTCTCAAGAGAACTTATTTTATTCTTTTTGTCTTGAATGTCTTTGTCTTTAAGTTTTTCAAGTTCCTCAATAAACAACCTTTGAGTTTCAATTTTATCTTCAATGTTTTCTTTTTTGTAACCAATTTCTTTGATATCATCTTTCATCTCCCTAATTTTAACTTTGGCAATATCATTCATTGAAGAAAACACCCTAATATCAAGCAAGTCCTCCACAACTTCTCTTCTGTGCTGTGAAGACAATTGCATAAAAGGAACAAAATTAGAAGAACCTAAAACTACAATCTGCGTAAAAGACTTATAGTTTAATTTCAACACTGACTGCTCCAACCACTTCTGCTGATCATTTGCAGATGCTTCCTGATTCAATAAGGTCTTACCTTTATAGATTTCAAAGACTGTTGGTTTAATTCCCCTAACAATTTTCCAATCATCTTTCCCTATAGAAAACTCAATCTCAACAACACAGTCTTTCTCGTTGGTGGTGTTGATAAGTTGATTTTTACTAATTTTTCTAAATGGTTTATTGAACAAACTAAATGTTAGTGCATCTAACATGGTGCTTTTCCCAGCACCATTAGTGCCAATAACCAATGTAGACTTAAACTGATTTAATAGAATCTCTGTAAATTGATTGCCAGATGATAAAAAGTTCTTATATCGTAGAGTCTTGAAAGTCAGCATAATCTGGGGGAATTACAATATCATCTGGGGTAATTATAGCATACTGATAGTCTAATCTATCACATGCCATGAATGCAACTGAAGGATTAACTTCAGTAACTTCCATTTCAGGATAATCAAGGTTTTCTAACATATTACAATATCTAACTGCATCATCTTCTTCCTCAAACAAGTAGAGAATTTTTTCCCCGTGTTTGTTCTCAACTGCGTATGCACCTTCAGATTCGTTATCTTTTAAGGTTAAAATGTACATTATTGTAGTTGAAATGACTCTTGGTATATGGATTGAATCAAATCTTTAATCCTATTTTTATTTAACTTAATTTCAGATTCATCAACATATTTTTTCAACAGTGACAAAGTATCTTCACTTTCAACTACATCTTCTACATCAAAATCAGAGTTAAGTTTTATATTTTCTATAATTTTTAATTCATAAGGTTGTGACTTGATCAATTTGTCTAAAAACTTTTCATACTGATGTTGATTTTTTTTATTCTGGATGACCAATTTAACGATAGACCCTTCATAAGGACTCAAATCCTCCTCTAGATTATCCTCATCATAATTACAAATCTTAAACATCTCATATGGATTATCAACTTTGATTAGTTCATATGTTTCAGTATCAAAGATTGTAAATCCTCTGGTATCACCATAATCATTCCAATACAACTGATAGGGATTTCCTAGATAAAACACTTTACCATCATCATTTCTTGTATGATAATGCCCTGAAAATACTCTATCAAATTTATTAAAGGTACTTTTATCCATCCCATGTTGCTGAATGTTGCCTTTATAGACATAGAACCCCCCCAATTCCAAATGACCCATACAGACCCTAGCTGAGGTGCTTTGGATTGCTTGTAAGGTCTCCTGCTCACCTTCTGGGGTGATCCACGGAACAAATAGAATCTCTTGTTCCCCAACTTGGACAGTAGTTGGTTTAGAGTATACATTAATGTTCTTATAATCATTCAGTAACAACATTGGACTGTTGAGGTCTGTTGTGTTCTTATAAAAGATATCATGATTACCAAGAACTACATGTACCTTATATTTCTTTAAAGGGTCAAGAACAACTCTTTTTGTCCAATCAAAGCTCCAATAATCAGTTGCTTTACGATTGTCAAACATGTCACCCATATGAATGACAGTATCAATCTTGTATTTCTTTAATGTGGGAAAAAATACATTTTTATAAAACTTTTCAAAATACTCATGAAAAACTTTATTACCTTTCTTAAAGTTATAATGAGTATCAGTAATGATGGCGATTTTCATGAAAATCTATAGTTGATATTATCTTTAATACTGTTCATATCTGAATAATCACCATCCTCTGATGTGAATACTTCATCATATCCAGACCTTTCAATAATCTTGGACTTAATTTCCAGTTGCTTCTTTTCCTTTGCAATCCTTCTTAGGAAAGCATAATAAACAATCTGAGTAAAGTATGCAAATGGATTGGTTCTGTTTGTATCAAAGTTGTGAATATATTGGACACAGTTCTCAATCCCATCACAAATCATGTCATCCTTGAACATGTAATTCACGAAGTTTGGTTTATATGCAAGGTGGTTGGCAATGCGCAAAAAACAGTCCCCAAGATAATTTGTAATTTTTGGTTTAGGAAGACCTTTTTCTTTTGCTTCTTTTACTTTTAAATTGTATTCAACAAGAGCCTGATAGAACTCTTTGTTGTTTACATAGTGCTCTGACTTTCTTTTTCCTTTAGTCATTAACATTTGCATCAAATTTACCAATCATTATCAAATTTATTACCACTATTATACCACTTGTATCAAGGGGTTGACAACTTCTATATATGTGATTAGAATCACTCTGTTAGGGTTGAAAGATAGGGTATAGCTTAATTACTGTTATAGAGTTTCTCAAGGACTTTACGAGCCTCATTCACCTTTGAGATGAATCCCATATGTTTATCTAAGGGAACTTGAGAGGATTCTCTTGTAAATTTTTGATATACTCTGATGATTTGTTCATCATATACTTCAGTCATAGTTATGACTTTATTCATATCAATTATATAGATGTCATCTTCAGGAATCATCATCCAAGGCTTAACTTTGTAACCAACTACTCCATTCTGTTTGGATATCATAGGTTCAATTATAACAGGATTTTCAAGCATTAATAATGTTCTATCATCCTCTTCTGTTGGAGATACAATTGCAAAGACTTCTTCACCTGATACTAATTTGATTGCTGCATAAAATTCATTTTCCATTTATTTCTTTAAATTGACTGTTATGATTTCATAATTAAAGTTTTCTTCATTATAGATTTTGATACGTTCTACCAAGTGATTTAATGTATAATTTCTTTTGGAATTGTAAGTAGTATCATCTGCAATGTCATAGAGTGTAGCTGATACCTTTTCTTTACTTTTTCTTAGAACTCTTCCTATGGATTGTAAATTTCTTATTCTTGATTTACTTGGTGATGCAAAGATGATGTTGTGTAGATTTTTAATGTTGATACCTGTGCTGAAAGTTCCATAAGAAGCAACTATGATTGCATTAGATTCTTCCTCTGCAATTTTTCTTACTAATTCTCTTTCTTCAGTATCCACACCACCATGAATGAAGAAAACTTTTCTATTATCACCTTTGTTCTTATTTATAAATTCATACAGAGGTTCACCATGAGTAGCAACCCTACTAAACAAAACTAAAGTATTACCTTTTAGGTCTAATGTTAAATTTTTAATAAACTTATTACGTTTATTATGAGAGATTAAATATTGAACTTCATCTTCATAAACTTCAAACTTTTGAGGTTCATGCTTAAGAAGAAGAACTTTGATATCCAACTTAGAAAGGTATCCCTTTTTGATTAGTTCATCTGTTTTGATTAGTTTGTATGTTGGACCAAACAATCCTTCAAGAACAAGTTTGTGAGTTTGTGTTCCATCAAGAGTTCCAGTGAATCCAAATCTATATTTTGCATCATGCAGTTTAGACATAATGGAAACAAGTGACTTTGATTTGAATTGATGAGCTTCATCACCAATCACAACATCAAATCTATCAAAGAATGGTTTCTCCAGTTTGTAAATGGATTGCCATGTAGATATGACTACTGGTTTATTAGACACTCTCTCACTGCCCCCATAGACCCTGTGGCAGTAATCGTCAGAGTTCCATCCATAGTCTTCAAAGTCCTTATACATCTGCTCTACAAGGGACGTAGTGGGGACTATGAGCAGAATATTCTTATCTTGTTCAACAAAGTATCTGACTATGGAATAAATCATCAAGGATTTGCCAGATGCTGTAGGAGAAAGTAAAAGTTTTCTCTTATACTTTAAAGCATCAAACACACCTTGAATTTGATAATCTCTTGGTGTATGTGAACAAATACTTTGCATATAATCTTTGACACCTTCTAAAGAAATGGTTTCATCCATCTCTCCAGGAAGTCCATAGTATTTGTTATCTTTAAACTCAAAGGTGTAATTATGATTATCGCAAAATGCAATAACTTTATCTAATAGTCCAGAATAGATCTCACCAGTTTGAAGATTGAAAAGACGTATCTTTCCATCCCAATGCTTGCTCCTGTATTGGGGCATGAATTTAGCACCAGGAATATCAAAAGTAAACTGATCGGATAACTCATAAAAGATATGAGGTTCTGCTTCTATCTTCAGATAGATTTCATTCTTCTTAGATATGATTAAGTCAGACATATTACATTCCAGATTGGAATCTCAAAAAGTCAATAGAGTTTTTGATTTGATAGGTTCTACTTGAAATCATTTTTATAATTTCTTCCAAGTATTTTAATATTGTATCATAATATTCTATTTTAATAAAGATATCTGATAGTTTGGAGTCAGCATCTAAATGCTTTTGCATCCCATCTTTATCCCTAACTTTGTATGGAAAAGGTTCTTCCTGGTATGTCTCTGAGGTTGCCTTTCCAGCATAAAAGTTATAACGTTCCAATCTTCTTTGCTTATAGTCAATCTCTGATTTTTTTCTCAGCAAAGAAAAGTTATTGTACATCTCATAGTATTTGGCATGTAATGATGCAACTTTCAAAGATTCATTATGCAAATCATCTATGTTGATTTTTGAATCTTCTTTCCACATTAATTGAATATCATCAAGAGAAATCATAGTCATAATCTAAGTTATTACTATTTATTTTATCAATTAATCATCCAATATAGTATTAAAAGGTGTAACCCAATCTTCAGATGGGTTAGTAACTACAATGACATCCATATTACGTTCTGCTAATTTACTTAAAAGCAAAGCTTTAGAAGCTGCAACTGTAGCTTCTGTCATACTTCCAGAATTATCAATAAACAAAGCAACTTTAGAACCATTTGGAAGGTTATCTAATCCACAAATTGTATACCAATCTGAAGCTTGATTGGAAATGCCCTCATCACGATTGACACGAATTGGACCAAAAGTTTTTTCAGTTTTTTTAGATCCTACAAAAGATGTATCAAATATTGTTATTGTTGTGCTTGTACCAACAATTAGTCCGAAATTATTGCTAATCTCTAATTTAAATTTTTCTAATCCTTCTGTTCTTCCGTCTCTATTAGTTGGAATTGATAAAGTAGCAGAATTATTGTTAATTGTAATATTATGTTGATTCACATCAAAATCACCTACAACACTACCAAATCTCATAGTTCCTGCCACACCAACAATGTTTCCAATTAAAGTAGTTCCATTAGGAATACCTGTTGTAGTAATTGTAAATGTGACAATACTTGTAGTAGCAATGCCAACTTTAGGTTCTGCTATAAAAGTTGTTGAGACTCCAACATCAACGGTAAATGGTAAATTTTCTATAGTGACAGTTTCACTTGTTGTGACTGCAGTTCCACTAGTTGATCCAGTTCTAATAACAAGATTAAATGTTTCATTTCCTTCAGAAATCACATCATTGGCGATAGTTCTAGTAATTGTTGCTATTCCCGTAGTTGCTCCAGTTCCTACAATAGTAAAGGATCCAGTTAAAGAATTATTTGAAAAATCTCCAGCAGATGTTGTTCCACTTGTGCTGTAATAAAGTGTAGATCCTGCACTTACATTTGTAGTATTAACAACAAATGTTACTGATTCTCCTTCAGTGACTGTTGTAGTGGATACCCCTATTGAATATGTTGGTGGAACATCTACAATTGTAATAGTTGAACTTGTAGCAACCACATTTCCACTAGTTGAACCAGTTCTAACAACTAAATTAAAGGTTTCATTTGCTTCTACATTGGAATCATAAGAAATACTCTTAGCAATAGTTGCTATTCCAGTGGTTGCTCCTGTACTTACAATATTAAACGAACCTGTCAGAAAATTGTCTGTAAAATCTGCAGCGGATGCTGTCCCACTTGTGCTATAGTAAAGTGTCGATCCTGCGCTTACATTTTCAGTATTGACAGTAAATATTACAGAACTTCCCTCACTAACTGTTGTTGTTGAAACTCCTATTGAATATGTTGTTAAAATATCTAAAACTGTAATAGTAGAACTAGTTGCAACAACAGACCCACTAGTAGAACCAGTCCTAACAACTAAATTAAATGTTTCATTGCCTTCTGTAATTATATCATTATCAATCGTTCTAGTAACTGTTGCAATCCCAGTAGTAGATCCAATGCCAACAATTGCAAACGAACCTGTCAGAGAATTATCTATAAAATCTGCTGCAGATGTTGTTCCACTTGTACTATAGTAAAGTGTCGATCCTGCATTTATATTTGTAGTATTAATTGTAAATGATACTGATTCTCCTTCACTAATTACATTTGTAGAAATTCCAATATTAACTATTGGTGGATCTTTATCAATGACTGTAATTGTGCTAGAAGTAGCAACTATTGTTCCTGTGATTGGAGATGCAGATCCAGTTAAGACATTAAAAGTAAAGGTTTCATTTCCTTCAACTGTATTAACATCATTAATTAATGTTTTGGTAATGGTCGCAATACCAGTTGTAGCACCGGTGCTAACAATGTTAAAAGAACCTGTTAGAGAATTGTCAGAAAAATCAGATGTAGAAATTTCATAACCCCAGAATGAACCAATTCCAGAAGTTGGAATAATTTGATAATATAGTGTTGTACCAGATCCGACATTTACTGTTTCAACTGTAAATGGTATAGATTCTCCTTCGTTGATTGTTGTTGTACCAACTCCTACAGTATATGATGGTACTGGTAGACCTGGAGAAAGTGATAATAAAGCACCACCTAGACCACTAACAGTTATCCCAATTCCAGGTAAACTGAGAGTATCATTTAGTTGATATGTTGTACCATTATAGATTATTCCACCATCATCAGTACTTGGAAAAGAAAAATCATAATCAATATTATTAACTCTTAATGTAATTCCATCATAAGGTAGACCTGGAAGATAAATATAATCTCCGTTGTCCTTTAATGAAGTGACATCTACTGTATCATACTTATCAAATACAATAAATTTTACTGGAGTTGTTGTACTAAGACCTACAGATTTTTCTGTTAATATGGCATCGATATCATATAAAGTAATATTTTGTATTGCATCAGTAAATTTATTTTTGAAATATCTAACATATGATTTAAAATGTCTTCTGTTTTCTAATGTGGGCCTTGGCATTTATAACCACCCCCCAGAAAATACTGATCTTACTACTGCAGCTGATGTCATTAAAAGTAGCATGTCATAGCTAAGATCATTATATGCAGATAAATTTGGACCTGGAAAAAAGTTAGGATTTGTTGGTATTGGAGCACTTGCAGCTACTTGAACATCAACATAAGGTTGTGAACTTAGATTTACAAATCTAACAGTCATTGGCGATTTTACTGCACCTTCCCACCATTCTGCTTTTGATGGATATCTTTCTCCACTTGCTGTTCCATTTGAAGTATTATACGGTTCATCGTCAAAATGATACCAATCCTGCAATATAAATCCCAATTCTCCAGCATTAGCACCACTAGTAATTATAATTATTCTTCCATATAATCCATTTTCACCTTTGTTTTTTCCTTTAAAATCGTCTTCCCCTTTTTGACCCGAGGGAGGATTATTATCATCAATACTACATAATGTGTCTTCTATTCCAGGCCAAAATTTATTAAGTTTTGCATATGGTCCCAGATCATAAAGTGCATTAGTTGTCCCCTGTGACCAACTATTAAATGGTGCAGAGTAATCTCCGTAAGTAAATCCAAAATAATCTGGTGCAGGAACTATATCTACAGAAACTGGTGGTTGAAATGGAAGTCCAAGATATGGAGATGGTTGTTTGTCTCCAACAGGAAGAGTTCCTGGAATTGAACTATAATTAAATACACCTCTTCCAAGAGCATCATAGAATAATTCTGGATTGCATTCTTTTACTCTCTCTGCATCAAAACATGCTTTTGTATACATATATCTAGATTTTCCTGGACAAGTTTTTTTAACTGGATTGTCTGGATCATTCCACCTTAGGTATGGCTCTCGATTTCTATTTGGTGATATTGATTGATAATTAAACCAAGCATCTCTCCAGTCCCCAATTGGACTATCATTTAATGCAGCTATTCCACAACCAACACCTGCTGCAAAAACGCTGAGTATTTGAAATGGACCTGGAGCAGATAGAGTAAAATCTTCTTCATCCTCAAAATTATATCTATCATATATGCAAATACTCCCATCAGACCCCCATACAAAAGGTTCTTGTTCTTCTCTTAAGCTTGGATCGCATTGTGATATTTGAAATATGGTATTTCCAACAGCAAATCCCTGTTCACCACCTTTTCTTAGATTAAACTCCTTACACATTTTATCTCGATCTGCACGACATCCTAAACTTCTCAAAGCACGACATTGATCTTCAGCATCGTATGAATATTCAAAAGGATCTCCCCAAGAACCACCACCATTTGGAAAACCACCACCAGTAAGATTGCCATGAGCCCAAGCAATAAATGCTTCTCCAGCAGACCATATTCCTCCAAAATCTTCAGCCCTGCCAGCTCTTGGTTTAAGAAAAAGTGGGTCCCTATTAGGATAGTCATCATAAATTGCTTCACCCAAATCCCTATATCTCTGTTGAAAAGGTTCTGGATAAGTTCCATCGAATCTTGAATCCCAAGAAATAGACATTTTTAAATAAGAGGTGAGACGTTTACAGTTGTTTCATTTAAGAAATTATCAGGACAGGCAAGTGTATCATAATTAGAATTATCTACCAAGTTACCAAATCCATCTATTGTTGCAGTCCAATATCCTATTGGATCACTACTTGGTTTGTATGCTGTTGGAAGGAGAGGTTCCCATTCAGATGCATTATTATTATATTCGTTATTTAATACCTCAATAAGTTCTGAGTTTGAAATACTAGGATGAACTGGGCCATGAGTAAATGGAGGTGTAAAATCAAAAGGCATGGAACTTTTTATTTGTATTTATGGAATGTCTACAGAATCAGGGTCTGTTTCTTCTAAGAAACTTGGAGGTAAGGTAAGAACATCTTGAACATCTCCATAATTTGCACCACCTGCCTGCAGTAAATAAAATCTTCTATTAGGCCAATTTTGTCTGAATTGAGTCCATTTTGTTTCCATTCCAGAAACTGATTGACTATCACTTTCATCGATGACAGCAATACAAGTTCTGTTAGCACTGGTTTGTTGCACACCAAGTGCTATTGTTACAGAATCTGTAGCGGTTCCTCCTGGACCAGTTGCAGTTGCAGTATAAGTTATGTTGCCATTAAAGATAACATCAGCAGTTCCATTTACATTGTTAATTAGACCAACTCCATTATTAATACTAACTTTAGTTGCATTAGTTGTGGACCAAGATAACGTAACTTTATCTCCAACTAATGCAACTGTTTTGTCTGCAGTTAATGATATTGTTGGTGCTGATCCTAAATTTATTGGTATTGATTGGGGGTTTCTGGTTTGTTTTTGAATTATTTTGTAGTAAGTATATTTGAAAGTTACTTCTGCAGTAAAATATCTAATGTCTTCTAAGGTTGCATCAAAGTCCAATGCAGACAGATAAACAGGATATAATCCTTCAAAAATAACTTGTGATTGAACATTAAAATTGCTATTCAATATATTTAATGTTCCATCAGAACGTTCATAAAAATTTCCCTGCAAACTTGGAGATTTGTATGAGTCAGAATTTTCCCACAAATCTGAATACTGTTCCAAACTATATGGGAATCCCAAACCAGTCATCCAGTTCCAAATTTCCATATAGTTTTCCATGTTTTCATCTACAAGAAAACGCAGACGAAAATCTTCAAAATTCATTTTATCGCCAGGAATATCAATATTCTTTCCATAGCGAGTTTGAAGTGCTGAACCCAATGTAATAGCAGGGATGCCAGCAAAGTTAGAAAAAAAATCTACTTTAGGGGCTTTGTCCAATACAAACTTAAATCCAACTGGTGACAGAAGGTTTCTATTTGCAGGATATTTATCCAAGTACTGAGACATTTTTTGAACTATTTATTCTAATAAAAAAGGGACCCTTTTGGGGTCCCAGGAAGATATGGAACAGAACTTACATGAGGTTCTTGATAGCAACTCTTCTGTAGTATCTGTTTGCATTTGCCTTGATAGCACCCAGATCTTGGGAAGTTCCATTTGCAAATGGGTTGGCAACCATACCATATCTGGTCTTGAAGCCAATCTTGGGCTGGAAGGTGTCCTGACCAACAGCACGTACCATCTGGAGAGGTACATATGGGCAGTAGAACAGACCAGCATCATAAGGATTGGTTCCCTTGTAACCAACAACATAGTATTGGTTAGCAGCA
>Ga0129333_10006269_pt1 | contig 11256 bp, 10 predicted proteins | sample CPB6_08_DNA_FD_94474 | JGI IMG/M metagenome (GOLD analysis project Ga0129333, IMG submission 94474) | Freshwater to marine salinity gradient microbial communities from Chesapeake Bay, USA - CPBay_Sum_0.6_0.8_DNA | ecosystem: Environmental > Aquatic > Marine > Coastal | place: USA: Chesapeake...
AAGACTCTTCGTCACCTTGCAAAAAGTCAATCAATATTGGATAGAACTTGGACTCCACATGTGAGCCTTGGAAAAATTCATCCTCCCATATTGCCTTTAATTCAGGGGTAGAAGTTCCTAGAGCCCATAAGTTTAGCGCATTATTGCTTCTCAAATTCGATGCTTGATCAAAATCAATAGGTAAATATCTAGTCGTAAGAATTCGATAATAGAATTTATTGTGGTAATCAACAGATTCCTGATGTCTTCCTAACAGCATTAAATGCCAACTCAAGTTGGACATGGCATTCGCAGAACCAAGTCTTGCCGCAGCCAGGAGGTACGGAAGAGCTTCGTCAAAATTATTTTGATTCATATAAAACCAGCCTACGTTGTTCAAGGCGTTTCTAATTTCCACATCTTCTTCATAATTCTCAGCAAGATCCATCAAGTTTTTCGCAACTAATTGGATATTTGAGTTGTTCAATTCAATTGCCGTTAATGCCCTCTTCGCGAGAGGAACATCCAAAGAGACGAGGTCTTGCAAATTCCCAATTTTTTGCTTTTCTAGATATAACTTAAATTGATTTCTTATTTGCGCTCCTAAGAAGCCTTCTTTAGCGGCTACTTCATCATCCACCACAAACTCTTGGTAATGCGTGCTTGTTATTGGCATATGATCAAAGAAAAGGTTCCAGTAATCTAAAGATTCTTTGTACATTTCTGTTAAATGATTAGCTACCCCTATTACCTGCTTAAAGGATTCTCTGACTGCAGTTTCAAAGTGATCTGATTGAAGAGATAAATCTGAAGCAATACCAAATTGAAAAATAGTAAATTCATTGGTAGTCGGCAGTGGTTCCACAATAATTTCATTGCCTGCAGGGCCGGTACATGACCAGAGCGCTTGCACTTTTTGGGAATTAATAAAGTGGGTTGGGATTTGATCATGAGGGAGGCGGCTAAAACTGTCCCCGAGATATAAGCCAGAATTAGGAAATACCTGGTGTACATCCCTGATGAGTATTTTGAGAATATCTCGTTCGAACTTAGAGAGTGGTTCGACGGGATTTACTACTAATTTTGATCCTTCAATCTTTGAGGAGAGGATAGGCGCATAGACCAAAAGTGAATCTTTTCCATCATCATTAATTAGCTCTGCAAATATTGGAATGAAAGTTCCCTCGAATCCAAATGGTAAACAAAATAAGTTCTCATTCAAGGGCTTTATAACAAAATCCAGATATTCGATTAGTTTGTTAAATTTATTAATATTCTCTGTGGAGGCTTTGGAAAGTCTTTCTTTGGGTGAACCTTTAATTACTGAAGAACCTAACGGACTGTCTATATTAATTAGATCAAATTCTGCGGGCTTCATATCGCTCATCTGTATGCCCTTTACTAGCGGTGACCAAGCAGAATCTTCACCTCCTGATGCTCCAACGAAAAGATTCGTGACGATGCCCAATTTATTTGCCATAGGAATTGCAAGATTGTTAAAACATCCGGGTATCCCCTGCTTTGCACCTTCAATCCAAATCGCAAGTTCTCCATCAAAGTCATTTTTCTTCATCGCAATATCTGCTCTTTCAAAAATTTCATTTGATTTGGCATTATTGCTTGAGTAATTACCTGTGGGAATTTGATTAACATTCTGTGATCCAGTGACGCTTCCACGGGGTTCAAGCTCAAGTCCCGCAATTTTGGCAAGTTCGGTCAGGCCATGCTTGTTAATTAGTTCTGCAAACCTCGAATCATCGATTTCTCCAGAAAGAGCCATGGAGTGACCAACAAAAATGGATTGGATGCTGCCCTCTAACGCAAAACCGTGAATCATGTCTAGTAGGGCCTCGGGTGCAATTTCCGAAATCTCGGGATGGTTCACATAGCGTTGACAAAAGTAAAAAAAGTCGAGCAATGCCTCAGAATGTCTTTTCAAAAAATGTTGGTAGCGTTCTTTAAGAAAGAGAATTACCTCATTTATATCTCCTGAACCCTTGAATCCAAGAGCCTTTAAAACGACTTCATTATCAGGATTAGTCACTAACTCTGAGAGCAAATTTCGCTCAATCATCCAATTATCTGTCTGTAAAAGATTGCTCCAAGTTTCAATAGCTTCGGGAAACTCTCTACGCACAATGTGCATATTTCCAATACTAAAAAGAACATCAAAATCTCGGCTTGCGAGAAGTTGATCTCTCGTATTCAAAAGTGCAGGAAGTTCGCTATCGTCAGGATAGAAGTTCTGTAGTAATTCAATCAGCCACGGAAGTGATCTCTTATCTCCACACTCATACGCTTTCTTAAATACACGGAGTGAATTGTCGAGATCGTCTAAATCACTATATATAAGCGCAACTTGTCGTAGTAACTCATTAATTTCTCCGGACTTATCGATGAGCGCTTCTGCCTCGAGTACTTTCTGTTCATTTAAGTAATGAGTAACCAAATATTCATCTCTATGCTTTTGACTAATCATCGTTGTAACTTTCTAATCCAAGCAAAGTCGCTGTTGCTTTAGTTTCTGGAGAAGCATTCGGATTATTAACAACGTCAGTTCTAACAGAGGGTTCAGAATCGAGCGCGAGTTTGGATAGATATTTATCAGTCAAACTTAGGTTTCTTGCTAGGTATCCACGCACCACCTGGTAAGGGTCATCAACAATTAATTCAATCGCACGTTCAGAGAGTGGAAACCTTTGTGCAATGGCAATTCGATCTCCCGAGTTTGAAAGCATGTAATCATCTTCAGAATCATCTTGATTTGGCTTCTTACCCTCCAGGTAAATTTCGATGACACGCTCTTCGGGAAAAGTTGGGTTTTGTAAAATCGAATCTCTGAAGTATCTGATGCCTTCATCTCCCTCTGTTCTCTCAAGTAATCGTGAAAGTAAATTTGCAGGTGCAGAAGGATTTTCTGCGATTGCGGAAATAACTTCCAAATAAGAATCTTCCGCAAGGCTCTCAAGTTCTTTAGGTTCAGTATTTCGATTTTCCGCCACCCGACGTCTGACTCCCCACTCGCTATCATTCCGTAGTCGCGACAACTCACTTGCAGGCAATGTCGGATTAGAAGCTGCTGCTTCACGCACAAGGTAGCTTTGATGCCTAGCAAATTCAATAAGCTTCCCTTGAGGTAATTTTGGATGCTTGGCGATTGCACAAATTACTGCAATCTTTTCATCCTCACTTAACTTGTGGATTATTTCCGCACTCAGATTCGGATTGTCTGCCAAACTTACTCTCACCGACATGGCCACATCTTGTGCCATCCAGTTGGCATAAACTGCAGGAAGTTTAGGGTTTTGAGCAACTTTCTCCCTTACTTCATACTGGTGACTTGTTACTAAGTACTCAAATTCCTGAAAACTATGTTCTTTTTCTGCGATTTCCTTAATATTCTCGTCATTAATTTCTATTTCATGGAAACTCATTTTTAAAAACCTCTAGACATTTCAATGAGTTTGTTATCGATTCGATCTAATTCTTTTACAAATAAATAAAGCATCGAGGAGAGCTCTCTCTCTTCGAGAAAGTCAGCATTCATCACAAAATTAGCAGAGATTTGATGCATCTCATCCATCAGGTACTCGATTGGGCAAAATTTCGCTACCAAACTTTGTTGATTTCCATGAGCCGCGACCAAGAGCGCCTGATCAAAAGTAAGTGGCTTCGTGGCAATTACTGATTTAAATTCCAATATCCGATGTCCATCCATCTCCACGAGATTTAGCTCAAGGTTGACCGATTTATCCCCATGTTTTGACCCAACCCCAGTTAAAATTATTAAGTCTCCGCTGCGCCTCGGCGCAAAACCAGCACTTTCCAGAATCTGATAAATAGAGTCCTCAAAATCTTTATCTGAGATGTCGACTCGATTGATTAGCACTCGACAAGTATTTACCTTGTCCCCGGCCTATGCAAGGATTACCGAAGCGATAGGAGGAAGTTTGGCAACCATTGACGAGTATGCCTCGGCATACAGAACTTTGATTACCTGTATTGCTGCTCGTATTCCCGTAATTCTCTGGGGTCCACCAGGCCAGGGTAAGACATCTGTTATTCGCCAAATTGCTTCTGACCAGGAACGTCATCTAGAAATTATTCTTGCAAGTATTAGAGAGCCTCAAGACTTTTCTGGATTGCCCATCCTCTCTAAAGGACTTGCAACAATTGCGCCACCTGATTGGGCGAAACGTCTAGCAGAAGCAACCGATGGGATTCTCTTTGTTGACGAGGTGAATACTGCTCCGCCCAGCGTTCAAGCTGCACTACTCCGTGTTTGCCTCGACAAAGTTGCAGGCGATTGCCATCTTGGAGATGACACGAGCGTTATTGCTGCAGCGAATCCACCAGAACAGGCAGCAGATGGTTGGGATTTAGCTCCTCCACTTGCAAACCGATTTTGTCATATCAACTGGGAACTCCCTGCTGAAGTAGTAAGGGATGGAATAAATGGCAAGTGGGTAAATTTTGAAATTAAATTGCCGTCGCCGCAGAAATTGCAACAGGCGCTCATTTCGGAAAGAGCCGTGCTTGCAGGATTTCTGTCATCTCGACCAGATCTCACAACTGTCATTCCAAAGACTTCCTCCGAACAAGGACGTGCATTTCCAACTCCTCGCTCTTGGGAAATGGTTGCGATTCTCTCCGGCTGGATTACCGCCTGCGGTCTTGAACCAAGCGTTCGCCGACTTGCGGTTCTTGGATGTGTCGGTCCAGGAGCATCTGCTGAATACATTACTTATAGAGAAAATGTCGATCTTCCTAACCCAGAAGAGCTAATCAAGAATCCACGAGATTTCGTTCTACCTAATCGTATGGACAAGATTTATGTAATCGGCGCCTCGCTACTTGCGGTGCTTCGAAATAACATGAACCCAGAAAGATGGAACGCAGTAGGAATTATCTTGGAGAGAATTGCGAGCTCTGGACATCCAGATCTTGCCGTCGCCTTCGCCCGTGATTGGCTCCGTGAACGACCCAAAGATTCAACTCCAGATCAAAAGCTCCTTAAAGCTCTGATCCCGTTGTTGACCGAGGCAAAATTGATTTAATGGTCGCAACCGATCAACAACGAATCGAAGAATCGCGGCTTCGAATCATGGCCGCAAAGGTAGTCGCCCAAGGTCGTTGGCCTTATCTCTCTACAGTTTTATTTTCTCTGCGCCTAGTTCCATCTACATCTCTCCCAACACTTGCAGTCGATAATGGTTGGCGTATGTACTTCAACCCAGAATTTGTTTTGGAGCATCAAGCAGAAGTTCTTGCCACAATGGTTCTTCATGAAGCCCTTCACTGTGTAAATAAGCATGGAAGTAGGTTTGAAGCTTTAAATCAATCTCCATCACTTCACACAATCTGGAACCTAGCTGGCGATGCCAACATCAACAGAGCTCTTGATGAAACGATGATGCCATGGGGTTCATTCGAGCCCGTTAGATACAAGGCTTTGCAAACATATGGCGTAACCGATGGCGCATCCACGGAGACTGCTTTTTTTACAATGAAGAAATACTTTGAAGATCACCCTCAACAGAATCAGCAATTCAGTGATTGTGGCAGCGTTTCTGGTGGTATTTCAAGACCATACGAAATTCCGAAGGCTGATCCAGATAATCCTTCGGTTAAAGAAGACCAAAAAGAAGTAATTCGTGATCAAGTTGCTCAAGAAATATTGAAGGTAGCACGTGATCGTGGCCCTGGAAGTATTCCAGGCGAACTTTTGAGGTGGGCACAGGAACTTCTTCGCCCTCAAGTTAATTGGAAAGTCGCACTTGCGGGTGCAATTCGAGCAGCTCTTGCAAATGTTTCTGGACGAAAAGATTACGTTTACACGCGCCCTTCAAGGCGACAGGGCGCGCTTGAATCTCATGAAATGCAGGTGCTTCTACCTGCAATGCGTAAGCCCGCGCCACCGGCTATTGCGATTGTCGTTGATACCAGCGGCAGCATAACAAACTCGGAAATATCTGAATTCCTTGCTGAGGTCGAAGGTATCGTAAAGGCAAATGGAATTGGCGAAGGCTTAACACTTATTCCCTGTGACCTCGAAGTTGGCGAAATCCGGCGAATTCGATCTGTAGCGGAAATAAAGCACTTAGATTTTTATGGTGGAGGTGGAACTGATCTTCGTGTAGGCATAAGCGCTGCTGTAAAGCTTCGTCCATTCCCTCGGATCATCATTGTCCTAACGGACGGCTATACCCCATGGCCAGAAGATCGCCCCGCCAAAGTTGATTCAATAATAATTTGCTGTAGCGTGGAAGAGAATGAAAATACCGCACCTTTATACGCTAAATTCATTTTCAAAAACCCGGCCTAGTACTTTCAGTAATTACTGAATTATCTTTTGCAGTTCCTCTACTGAAACGTTGATTTTATGGGACGAGGTAATTTCAATTTCACTATTAAATACTTCCTCAAGTGGAGTGCCGAGATAAAGTTGCTGAAATGAGTTGATTATTTAATTTCATCAGTTTATCAACTATTGGTGTTGGGGTTTTAGGATGAAGAGCTATGCATCCAAGAAAGTGCTCTGCATCTTTTTTAAGTTTCTGATTTTCACAATCGAGACCAAAAATTAGAAATTCACATATTTGTATCTTCTTCTCTATAGGAAGATTGTTCCATGATAGCGATTCGCTGAAGTTAAGATTTAGAGAAATATCGATATCTAAATCTTCTTGATCAGCTTGCTCCAAAGCTGCTGCTTCTATGACTGGAGACGCACTTTCATTGAGAGTTACGCCGTATTTGTTCAGTAGTTCTTCTCCCGCATATTCATCAGAAAAAAATGCAAGTGCCGCTGGATACATTTCAGAGAATAACTCGTAGTATTCGGTTACTTCTATAAAGGAATCACCTTGATTGGTAAATATAGATGCAGCACGATCGGCTGGAATATAAATATCCTGTTCTACCCACTTTCGTTCAATGTAACCAGGAAGAACTCCTCCACAAGCCCAGCCTTCCTCAAAATCAGATTCTTGGAATTCCTTTCCAAGTGTCTTATGTTCAATAAAAAAGTCCGATACACGATACCCATTTCTGAATGTAAGAGAAAAACCATCATAACCCACTAGTTCTCTCCAAAGTGCTCGATGTAGAAATTCAGAATTTATTAATTGAAATAGATTGATTTCATTAAACTCCAGCTCCTCGTTACTTTGTGATGAAAAGAGTAATCCACATGGATGTCCCACAGAAATAAATTTCTCTAAGAGATAATCCTCAATTTCTAGATTATTCATCTTCGTCACAAATAAGAAAGTTGAGGGATATTGGCGTTCTTCGTGAAACTTCTCGTTCTTTCGAGTAAAGCCAAGTAAATGAAGTTCAACTCGTGTTTCAGGACTCAAGTGAGGGTTTTGAGTAAGCACATCTCCAATAGTCTCTCCTGAAGAATATTTCGATGCCGTTTCATGTAAGTGATTTTTAATCAATTCTGAAGTAACTCTACTTGTCAACTCTGACTTTGCAATGAAATGACTTAGAATGAAATCTCTATCCTCAGTTTGCTTCGATAGTTCCGAGAGGATGAATGGTTCTGCTTCGGGCTTGTCTTTAAACAAATAAAATTTCGCCCAACTTGCAGCCATTTCATCTTTACTAGCCATAATTTTTCTAAGGTCTGATGACGTAAGTTTAGGATTATGAACTAATCCATGAAGTAGATCTCCTGAATCTAAATTAAGAGCGCTATCGATTAACTTCCGCTCACAATTCGGATGCCCTAAAACCGATCCTTGCTCCCAATTGTTATTCACTGACTGTTCATATAATTGAGAAAGAACCCATGCGGGCGTTCCCAGGAAATCAATCAAGTGTTCTCTTGAGTTAAGTTTAAGTAAGAGCTCATAAATAGTTTTTTCTAATTTTGGTTCTTTTGTTATCGCAGAAGCAAGAAACGGATCGACAATTTTCACTCGTCGCCCTCTTCTTCGAATTCTTCATCTATGTCTTCAGTTTCTCCCGCAGAGAGAGCAAGTGCCTCATGAGCTGCCTTCAGGAAAGGGACTGTAGTTTCACTTATAGTCACAGTTCCTTCCAGAAATCCTCTGGCAATCATTGTTCCCATCAAAATATCCTCTGCATCATCAAGCGAATTAATAAAATCACCCATACCCGAATTTTCATCTATTTGTTCGGTGAAAGATTGAATCTCTTCACAAAGAACTCTAATCTCCAAATTATTCATCATATTGTTTTAGTCTCTAAATATGCATTAAATTCCGGAATATTGTTAATCATCGAACGAAAACCGTGCACCAGTGAGCAAAACCCTAATGCGTAGCTTATTGATTCACATCCCCAAAGTACTTTAGGTGTATTAAAGCCCGATGGAAACTTCATTGAAATCGCTTCGTCCCATTTCAGACTGCTCTCTTCGAGGTCATCTTGGTACCGATATGGAAGTTCACTTCCGGACTTGCTCCATATTGGATCAACCCCACCAAATGCAATTTTGAGAGATTCGCTTTCGTAGGTGGAGCCATCCAAACGTTTTTTCTTGTATGACCTTACGGGAACCGTAATGCTCCCAGCACCAATAAGTCCCGATTCGTACTGTTGACGTTCGCCCATGCTTGGACACACTTCCACTAAAATTTTTTCGTTAGAGCTAAATTCTAAATGGCCAAAGAACAAAGCTGTTGAATCGCTAAACCAAAAGTCAACGTTCCAGTCATCAAATGGAATGGAAAAACGCCAATTTTGGCTCTCTGGTTTCGATATAAGTGGTAAAGGAAAAGGAGAATCTAAATCAAATGACTCTACATCTCCCCAATATTCGTACTCTTCACTTTTGTTTTCAAAAGTTTCAATGAATTCTTTCACAATATTTCCCATGATTGATCCCCTCTCTCTTTTCAGAGTGTGCTGGACTTGCCAAGCATCGCCATGCAATCTTTATGTGATTTTGAGAAAGCGACAATTCAATGCCACGTGATGGCCTCTTCATCTTTTGCCATGAGCAGATAATAAACAGAGGAGCCGACATTCGAAAGGGTCAAGCCAGTCAATTCCCCTATCGTAAAAAGTCTCCATTCCACTCTTGTTTGATTCTCCGCATATCTCATAGCATTACCCGTGTTGTATAGGGGATAAGGAGTTTAAAATTCAATGAGCACACATGAGATCAAGGTTGTCTTCTCTGTTATCTGGAGACACTCAAATCTTGAGTGGCAACTCTCTGAAGATTGGGAGTGGGGAGATTTTCCGTCAGATGACTTGTACGATGCTTTTTCAGACATGCTCGAGAATTTTGGAACTGGAAGTGCTCCGGATGCGCTAGAGGGTGTGGAACTCCCCGAAAATTGGAAGCTTGAATCGACAAGTAGTGCATACTTTAATGAGTCTGATGTTGAACTCAATAAATTCGATATTGAAGAATTGGAGCTTGTTCAGGCATCTCCCATAAACTGGGGTCGGCCAGAGATTAGGCAGTTTTCCTCTTACGGCGTTTTACAGCCCCTGATAGTTCCAAACAAATTTGATCCGAATGAATGGGTTGCGCTAACACCACATGAACAGTTAGCGCAATTGGGACAGGTTGATGGGGAAGCACCACTCCTTCGATCCGACGGAGTGATTTTTAGTGCGATGGATACCATCTATATGGATTTCTACGTTTCCGGACAGCTTGAAATAGCAATTTCAATCGAAGCTCCTGACTTAGAATCGGCTAAAAATGAGGCAAGAAATCAATTGGATCAATTTCTCAAAAACAAAATTCACTCTGAAATTCTCTCGGTTTTACCCGAATTTGATGGTGATCCAGGGTTTGATGAATCGGTCTCTGTGTATCTTGCTCCGAATTGGGTGTACTTTGAAAAATAGGAATATGTCATGACCGGTCAGCTAGGAAGCAGAGCCATGCTTTACCTTTGTCGGTGGGTGGATGAATACTTAGATATGAAAGGAGTTCAAAATGACATATCTGGAATTCGTTGGTGAAGATAAGACCAGGGGAGTTGCCGAATCTTCAAAGTTTTGGCAGGTCACTCAAGAGGGGTCAAAGTTGACAATAGTTTTCGGAAAAATCGGAACAAATGGCCAAACTACGGAGAAGAGTTTCTCATCATCAGAAGAAGCTAAAATTGAGATGGATAATTTGATTAAATCCAAATTGAAAAAAGGATACCAAGAGAAGACAAAGTAAAAGTGTCGCTTCGTATTCTACATACATCTGATTGGCATCTCGGTCGCAAACTCCATGGGGAATCCCTTACTGATGCTCACGTTAAATTTCTTGATTGGTTTATTGATGATTTAGTTCCGGATCAAAAACCTAATCTGATAGTGGTTTCTGGAGATATATATGACCGAGGAATCCCACCTACTGAAGTCATCGAACTTTTTGAGGATTCGCTATCTCGTATTCAGTCTCGTGGAGTTCCAATTCTCATTACATCCGGTAATCACGACAGCAGCGTGCGGCTAGGAAGTAACACGAGGTGGTTGGATCGTGTGGGATTGCACTTTAGAACCAGAATTTCTGAGATTTCAAAACCTGTTGTTGTAGAGGGCTCTGATTTTGACCTATACGCATATGGGATTCCTTATATCGAGCCTGATGCGGACACTGGAGTTGGAGAAAATCAGTTAGATGTCCCCGCCGAGCACACTGACGTCCTTAATGAAGCAGTTAAAAGAATCAAGACTGACGTCAATTCGAAAAAGGGATCTAAACAAAAGCGAACCTTGGTTGCCTCACATGCATTCGTCACAGGTGGAATTGCCGCAGATAGCGAGAGGCCACTAAGGATTGGTGGAGCCGAGAATGCCGATGCTGCTGTCTTCTCAGGTATTGATTATGTAGCTATGGGACATTTACACGGCGCACAATATCTTGGCGAAATGCGGCAATCCACTATTCATTACTCTGGATCACCGATACCTTATTCATTCTCGGAGCGAGAGCATGAAAAACAAGTGCTTTTAGTTACCATTGATTCAAATGGTGTATCACATAAAAATATACAACCTATTTACACACCACAAATTCGTAAGATGCGATTTCTTGAAGATACTTTAGAGAATATTTACAAGTATGCCGAAAACGATCGAAATCGAGACGACTGGATGCATATTCGCTTAAAAGATGAGCATGTATCCCCCGGTGTTTACGATGCTTTGAAGTCACGCTATCCGCATCTTTTAAAATGGGAATACAACAGAGATGGAAAGAATTCGGTTTATGTTCCAAATCAAGCCGGACAAAAATTAAATTCACCTACAGAGGTGACAAAGCGTTTCTATGAAAGAGTTACTGAG
>Ga0129333_10006271_pt1 | contig 11255 bp, 28 predicted proteins | sample CPB6_08_DNA_FD_94474 | JGI IMG/M metagenome (GOLD analysis project Ga0129333, IMG submission 94474) | Freshwater to marine salinity gradient microbial communities from Chesapeake Bay, USA - CPBay_Sum_0.6_0.8_DNA | ecosystem: Environmental > Aquatic > Marine > Coastal | place: USA: Chesapeake...
CCCAGCCAAATGTGTCGATACAGCGCAGACGATAGAGTTGCCTGATCGTGCGCCCGTTCTGATTCTAGGACTTGGGGGAAAAAAGGGTTATCGTCGTAGTTCACCCACAAGACAAGATGCAGGTCGTCTTCGTAGTATTTGTCCCTCCGCAGCTCCTTCTCCCAGGGTTTGATAAACCGCTGAGAGAAAACGTCCGAGCTATGTCTAGGGTTTCCGGTCATCCAGATTTCGGACTCCTCGGTTCTCAACGTGGGGGTTAAAGCCTTTAATGATTCAAAGCTAATCGTCTGCGCTTCCTCGACCCAGAACCTTTGAAAGCCGTGCATACTCTTGATGCCTTCAGGGTTTCTTGCCAGTCCTCGGAACTTAAACGCATCCTGGCCTTCGTGCTGAATCGAAGTTGATTGCGTCTTGAAGCCTTGCAGCCCCAGCCTTTCAATCTCAGCCGACAACAGACTCTGAACCGAGTCGTCCATCGTCACCTGGAACTCCCGAAAGCACCCAGTCTTGATGCCCTTCGTCTGAGCGTCCATTAAACAGATATCACCGACCGTCTGGGATTTCCCAGACCCCCTACCACCTATGATGATTTTGAACCGCTTGGGCTTCTGCACCAACGGCAAAAGCCTTCGCGGTATGGTCATCTTAGGCATCGACTACCTTTACTATCCACTCCGTTTGAATCGGCCCGCCATCCGCCCCAGTTTGCTCGAGACGGTCTGTCTCTTTGAAGCCCATCTGCGTTTTCGCATAGAACATAGCGGCCCGAATGCAGTCAGCATAGGTAGCGCCATCCTTTAATGATGACCCAGAAGCAGCTTGGAATAGGAACCGCCCCACCTGGCCGTGAGCCTTCGCCATTGCCTCGTCCATGATCTCGCGGTAATACTTGCTTAGAGTCTTGTCATCAATGCCGATATAAGCAGCCACCTGCTTTACAGGAACGCCGTAGCTAATCAGAGCGGCCACTTCTGCCTTGGACTTTTCGGTTGGCTCATGCGGTCTGCGGGACATTAGATTGCTTCCGCTGAAGATTGGAGCGTACAGGTCGGAGTCGCACCGCCCAGACCAGAGGGGAACTCTGGTGCCTGCTCTTTTGTACGCTTAGGGTAGGGTTTTGCTAATGGCATGATACGTTCGCGCATTTCTTTGTCCAGGGGCATTAAATAACGATGTTTGCCCTCGGTCATTATGTGCGGAACGTCGGATCTATTTTTTACCTTTCCTGCCTTTACTAGCAAGCTCAATGTTCGAGGGTGAGTTTTTTTGCCATTAATTATAGGAAAAGCGCACTCTGCACTTTTCCCGGTGTAAATCCATCCGTTCCCTTGATAAATGCCGCCGTGGTGCCCTTCTGAAGGGTCTGCAAATGAAACAACAAGTCGCAAATTGGGCATTGATTTTTTAAGAACTTTTTGAGCAATTGCCATTATTCGAGTTACTTCTGTCTTGTGCTTTTTTAATGCTATGCGCACAAGCTCGCATCCCTCATTCATTTTTAGGCCATATTGTTGGACTAATGATGACGTTGCGCCGACACCGTAAATGATTACGCCAATAAAAACCCCATTCTCCCAAACGCCAACCTTTGCTAATTTGCTTTTTGGAATACAGCCTGAATAGTGCCAGTTTTCACAAGCATACTTGGCAGCTTCATGGGTTGCCCAATCTATTTTTAGATTGATCTTAGACAAGGCCGCCAAACCTCTCTTGTCCAAACTTGTTGCAGAATGAAAGACGCGCATCTTCGTCTGTCTCATTTGACGGCGAGATCATAACAACCTTTTTGCCATCAATCAGACCTGTGTATACTTTTGAATTGCCAAGACCTTTGGTTTCGAATCTAGAAAGAATGTTTTTGTTCTTTTGATCTTCTGTCATTTTTCATGGCCCCTGCTATCAAATTCTTCGAGGCAATTAGGACAAATAACCATCTTTGGCTCTAGCTGGTCTAGTTTCCCTTGGTCATCTTCTGTCCCCGGCGCAAAGTCTGGTTCGTCAAACATCGAAGTTAACTCGCCCATATCAAAACCAGTCAGAGCAAGATCAAACCCATTAGCATCAAGGTCAGACAGCTCAATCTTCAACAGATCAACATCCCATGCGCTATCAAGAGCCAGCCGGTTATCAGCGATCACATACGCCCGCCTCTGTGCCTCTGTGAGGTGGCTTGCCTCGATGACCGGAACCTCATCCATGCCCAGCTTCTTCGCCGCCATAACGCGCCCGTGGCCCGCCACAATCCCGCTCTCGCCATCGACGATCACGGGGTTGAGAAAGCCAAACTCCTTAATGCTGGCGGCGATCTTCGTGACCTGTTCTTCAGAGTGAGTTCGGCTATTCCTGACGTAAGGAATGAGAGAATCTAAAGACTTAGTTTTATAGGTCGGAAATTTACTCAAGCTTCCCCCGCTTCTTCTTGGCTCGTCGTGCTACATCCAGAGCAATCGCAACTGCTTGCTTCTGGCTTTTCCCCGAGGCCATCTCTTTCTTGATGTTAGCGGATACTGACGATCTGCTGTACCCTTTCTTCAATGGCATAACATTTCCCTTTACTTTTCGCCCAATATGCTTTACGGTTCCTTTCCCAACACAATGGAGGTTATATGTTTATTGTACTTTTTTCAATCGCTTGGGTTTTCGCGGTACGCTGGCTTATCTCTGAAATGAGGGATGACTACCTTCCACCATACCTTTGACAAGCCGTTCACGACCGATTGCCTGATCGAAGTGCCCACATTCAAAACAGTACCAGCCTCTGCGGTAGGGTTTGCAAGGTTGCATCATGCCATCCTCGTCAATACTGGCGGCGATAATTTCTTCGGCATCTGCTTTGCATTTTGGGCACAATTTTAAGTTCATAGAAACCCCACCACAGTTACGTTCGGCACCCCGTCGAGGTTTGCCTGCTGAATTCGCTCATGCTCGGCCTTGTAATGTTTAGTGATTTCCTTTAAACACTTCTTGAGACCGTGCTTTGTGTTCTCGGACTTCTCGCGGATGATCTGGGCAACGTCCTTTCCTAGAAAGTCCTCGAACCACTGGGCCTTTTCATAAGGTCGAGAGTCGATGAACGAATGACAACCGTAGCAGAGGGCCGCCACGTTCAACGGATCGAATCTGGTAGCCCACTTGCCCCTCGTCATGAAATGAGCGCAGTGAAGCCCCTGCGAGCCAGGATCATGCTGCGCGCCGCACCGCTGGCATTTCCACTTCGCCGCCTCTCGGACGCACCTTGAAAACCACGAATCTGCTGCTAGTCGTTTGATGAACATTCAAACCTCGTCGGCCATGCCGGGGGAGTGATTCCTAATCTTTGGGAAAGTGCCTGCCCTACAATCTGGCACACCTCGCTGGGTTCTACGGTATTCATTTCCTCCGTCGAGGTCTTGCCGGTCAGGGATTCCAGAACCGGCTTGTAAAAAGTCTCCTTTACCGAGTACTTCGACCACCTTGAAGAAATCCCTGCCTTCGCGTACTCCCTAAACCAAACCGTTTGATCGAAACCAGCGGCGTTCAGTTCATCCGCGAGCAACTCCAACCAACGATGAAGGGAATTCCTTTGCGTTGGCGTTTTGCCCTTCTCAGCCGACCATGAAAGCTCAATAGTCTTCCCGGCCTCGATATCGGCCCTCATCTTCGCCATTTCCATAGCGAGCTGGGCGAGCGTTTTTAATTCCATGTTTTCTGCGCTCGAAATAGTTTACCAAGTGGGTTTTGACTTGATCCCGGAACATCGGGTCGATCAGGTCTAAAGCCTTCCTCCGCTCCTCAAGAGATAGCTGGCAGATTTCCGCTGCCAGCTTCCACGGTCTTTTCGGATGGGCGAACACGAATACTCCTACTCTGCCATGCGGTCATTACGGGGTTGAGTTGTCGCCTGAACTCAATATCCTGCCGGTTTTGCTGAGTCATAAACAAACCCGTTTCAGGGTCTCTCTGCGCCCTTTTACCCGGCAGGATCACCCCCGCGACACTCAAATGGTAATGAACCTGCTGTCTTGAGATTCCCAGTTGTTCTGCGATCTCAGCCTGGCAGAACTGAGGATATAACGCACGAATCTGGGCAATCTCTTTTTTGGTGACTTTTTTCATCAGAAAGGAATCTCGTCGCTTGGAAAATCATCTTTGGTAACGACCGGCTGTTTACGGGTCGGTTTTACCTCAACCTGCTTTGACAACTCCGGTGCCTTCCATTCTTGAATACTCACAGAAAGGAACTCCCCCTTCTTGCCGGTCTTCCACCAACCTGAAATGGAATACTTCTGCCCGTCGATGTTGAAGTCGCCACGCATATCGGGGTGGCTGTCCTTTTGCTTCTGGCCGTTGTTGAAAATGGCACCGCTGTTTGGTCTTTGTTCAAACATTTTAAACTCCCATGTAATACGTTCTGATTTTCACGCCTTTCGGAGTCTTCGTCCAACCCTTGTGGATGATATGACCCTGCCTTTCAAGCTCACCGATCCTGGTGGATAACTTCATCGTCCCTGCTAACCGTAACGCCTTTAATCCGGTCAGCGTCTCGCCCTTCTTTAGCAGATCAAGTATGGTTTTTTTCTGATCCATGCGGCCTCCTAAAAGCCAGTTGATGGTAAACAAGCAATAACAAATAAACCAATTACAATACAAGATAATGCGAATTCAACGGGTTTTCGCATTCTTCCCCGCCCCGCTCAACTTCGCCTTCTCAATCCCCGCCTTTCGTTGTTCTGCGGTCAATGCAAGGGACAAAAGTTGATACGCCTTGCGTGTTTTTGTCCCTTGCGCCACTTCGTGCCATAGCCAACCGTAGGCTTCGATGATTTCAGACTTCATGGTTACACCCAGCTAGTGTCGGTTAGCCTGGCCGCCAGCCCCGTCTGGGAACTGTCGATCAGTTGTGGTTGTTTTGTCTTGGTCACCCAATTGGTGACTGCTGCTTTCCAAGACTTCATCGGGTTCCTGCCGACCTTCCAGCCGTTCGATTCGTAGTAAGCCAAGAATCTGTTTGCTTCGTGGGTAGGGTCTTGTGTTCTTCCGGTCATCTCACTGATTACCTCATCGAGAGCGGGTGGCGCGAAGCGCTTACTCTGGTTAGTGGTTATTTGGTTAGTGGTTAACTGGTTAGTGGTTAACCTTTTTTTGGGTTGCCACTGGGTTTCCACTGGTAACCCACTGGGTTTTTCTGGGTTTCCACTGGGTTTCCGTGGCCTTCCGCCGGATTTGCCGTTAAGTGCCTGTTTCTCGCAGTATTTTTTGTATTCTGCGATTTCCTCAACCACTCGGCCCTGAATGTACTGACCAGTTTCTGGCGACAGGGTGAACATCCTAGAAAGGACGAAATCGACCGCTGCAATCTCGTCTGGCGAGACCGCCCAAGTCCACTCAATGGCTTCGTCGCGGGTGGGGAAACGCTCGCGGTCATAGCAAGCGTCAAGCAGTAGGTTGTAAACACCATGCTGCAAAATGGTCAGCCGACCAGCCTTTTTAGCGTAATCGCCCAAATTCCGTCTGTAGTAGTGCATTGAACATCCTCGGAAGCTGCCCCCTGGTCGAAATGCCGCGCAAGGCACAACCAGGAGGGTCAGAGTTACGGCAACAGGGGGCAGCTTCGGAGAATGCTCACTATTGCCTTGCATTGTTTCCAGATTCGACGCTGGTGACACAATACTAACCACCTTCCTGCTCGAAGGGAAGCTCCAATTGTTCGGGAGCCAGCCAGCAGTCCCCGCACAAGCCATCGGGGTTCGCCCCGCAGTGGCAGATCATACGGCCACCTTCAGGGCATCGCCGTCCTTTGAGTAGAGCTTCAGGACTACCTGGCCCTGCGGCGTTTCGATCACGATCGTCCGGTGGCAATAGTCGGACTTCTCGTTTGTGAGCAGCTCGCCCAGGTCGATTGAAACCACATTCCTAACTTCAACGTTCATGCTATCTGCTCCATGAAAATGATCTGTTCGAGTCGGCAAAGGATTGCCTGCTCCCAGGTAATGCGGCCAGCCATCAGGTGGTCGCTGTACTGCTCGAGGATCAGGACGATGAACTCGTCCTTCTCGATTTCCTCTGCGGTCTTCCACTCGTCCTGTATGAGCTGCCCGATATGGCGGTCATATCCCGCTTTGATCTCCCATTCCGGGAAGTCAGGGTCACCACACTCGAACAACCACCCGCGCTGGATGGCGTCCTCGATTGCTGCTTTCTCAAATTTCCACATACTGCCTCCTTGAGTGATGCCCCGGCGAACCGGGGCGGTGGGGTTAGGCTTTGGTCACTTCGATCAGCAATGCGCCAATCACCCAGCAGTAGTGCCTAGCGTGGTCGTTTGCCATACTTTTGGAGCCTGCGCTGAATTCCAAGGTCTCGTATTCGCCGTTTAATATGTAGCGCATCGTGTAAGTCATGCTGCTGTCTCCTGTATGGGCTGGGTTATGCGATGCGGGTAACTACAGCTCCCCGCCAAAAATGAGTGGCCTTGACAATGCCCCGGGCTTCGAGGCCCCGGATAGCTTGCACGCTACCGCGAGTAACGCGGTGTTTCTCAGGGTTGCGGGCTAAGTCGGTATAACTAGAGGTCAGCACGATCACCTGTTCGTTGATCGGCAGTGCATTGAGCAAAGATTGCTGGTTGGCGGTAAGCTTGTAGCTCATGTCTGTTTCCTGTTGGGTTGGTTTCTCTTTACTACGGAACCAATATTAAACAACTTCATTTACGATTGCAAGCATTTTCGTAAAATATTTTTATGAAGCATGAAAGTAATTGCTTTACATCTGTTTTCTCGCGGTGTCTTACAGGTCGAGGCAGCAATAATTCAGCCGCTCATTCTGTCGTAACAGTCTGCGCAAGAGCTGCCCAAACTGGCCATCATCAGCAGCGATTTTGCTACTGTGCAGCCGCAGGACGCTTTTGCCATCGCCTCTGCTGGAGTGGGCTTGGTGAATAATGTTTTTGGCACATATGCAGCGCGCAGGGCGCGCATTGCGGCTTCCTCATGACGACTACAATCGTAGTAGTCGATTGCGTAGTCCATCGTTCCCTGTATGCCAGCGGCAACGGCCTCTACCGACTCACCCGCAATGATGGCAGCGAGCGCTTCATTGATTGTTTTGTATTTCATGTCTGTCTCCTGTATTGAAGTTGCCCCGGCGAATCGGGGCGTTGTTGGTTAAACCAGTTTCGCCACGGCCCTATCGATTCGAGCGTGTATGCCGTCCGATTTGAAGAGTCTGCCGTCTGACCAGCAAGAGTCGCTGCGGTAATCTACATCGTCGGCAAGCCGACGCCATGCCGCTTCTGTGCCGCTAAAGACATTGCCTCGCTTGGTGCTACGCACCCACGTGAGGCCGTATTCTCCAGCCAACATATCCAACTGGCATGCTTGATATATTCTTCTGCTTACAGACATCGTGATCATTCTCTGCTTCCTCGGTTGGTTTCTCTCGACTACGGAACGAACTGTAAACGATTTCATTTACTAAGGCAAGCCTTTTTGTAAAATATTTTCTTGCTGCCTGAAATTATTTCCTTTAAGGATGCCCCGGCGAACCTGGGAGGTTGGTTATCTAGTAAAATTGTTCAGCTTGTATTCAAGCTCTGATTTGCTTGAGCAAAAGGTTCCGTCAGTCCAATTTGTTCCGTTGATCCAGTAGCCGATTTCTCGACCCACTCGATCAACCTCAATTGTGAGGCCGAGTTTTGCTGCTTGCATTTTCAGCTTTTTTACTGACGGTTCTTTCGCTTTTGGTGAACGGTCTCTCAGCATATGGTTTAGCATCGTTTGCAGTTGCATCGTTGTTTCCTCGGTTGGTTTCTCTTTACTACGGGACTAATAGTAAACGCATTCGTTTACGATTGCAAGCCTTTTTTGTAAAATATTTTCTTGCTGCCTGAAATATATTGCTTTACACCCTGCCCATAATAGGTTATGGTGCGCCCGTGCAATCCAGCACTCAATGAGAACAACACCATGTACAAACAGATTTGGCAGACCCTTTCAAAGATCGACTGCACCCCGCACGTTGAAAAGAAAAACGGCCTTTCGTACTTGAGTTGGGCCTGGGCATGGGGCGTCTTGATGGAACACTACCCTGATGCCCAATATTCGTTTGACCCACCACAGGTCTTTCCAAACGGGACGCAGATGGTGTTCTGCACCGTCCAGATCGGCGAGTGCTCGCGCCGTATGTGGCTTCCAGTCATGGATCATAGAAACAAGGCAATCGTTGACCCTGATTCTTTTGCGGTCAACACGGCCATGATGCGGTGCTTGGTGAAGTGCCTTGCCCTGTACGGGTTGGGCCATTACATCTACGCAGGAGAGGATCTCCCAGCCGTCGAGATCGCGCCAGTCACCGAGGGCCAGGTAGCAGAGCTGGTCGCGCTGATTGAAACGCTAGGCGAAAAGATCAACCTTGAAGCCTTCCTCGGCTTCTTCAAAATTGGCGGCTTGGCAGAGATGAAATCCTCGGACTTCGCCAAAGCGAAAGCCCTCCTCGAAAAGAAGGTTAAACAATGAGGATCATCACCGCAGACCAGAGAACACCGGAATGGTACGCCGCTCGGCTGGGCGTGCCTACGGCAAGCCAGTTTGGGAAACTGCTGACTCCTACCGGCAAGAAGTCAACACAGGCGGATGGGTACATCAACAAGCTGGTGGCCGAAATCCTTACTGGGAAATCAGATTATGAGGAACCGAACGCCGCAATGGCTCGCGGGACGGAACTCGAACCGGAAGCGCGTGATTATTACTCCCTGATCAACCCCGTCGACGAAATCGGGTTCTGCCTCCACGACAACGGCTTCGGCTGCTCGCCAGACGGCCTTGTAGGCTCTACGGGGCTGTTAGAGATCAAATGCCCGCTACCCCATACCCACGTTGAGTATCTCGTCGACAACGCCTTGCCGGGCCTCTACGTCCCGCAGGTGCAGGGTCAGCTTTTGGTGACTGGGAGGGAGTGGTGCGACTTCCTTTCCTATCACCCAGACATGAAGCCATTGTTGGTCAGGGTCGAGAGGGACGAAAACTATATTTCCGCGCTCCATGAAGTATTATTAGAAACCGTTGATAGAATACAGACTCTCGCCAACCAACTGAGGAAAGACTGATGCACATAGGACAAATGTTGAAAAAGTACGTTGAAGCCAATCACCGCAAAAACACCGAGTTCTGCCGGATGGTTGGGATTTCGAGCCAAAGACTTCAAGCCTACTTCCGGTCGGCCAATGTCCGTTGGTCGACGATTGAAATGATCGCCTCCAAACTCGGCCTGAGCGGCGAGCAGTTTGTGGCAAACCTGAAAATCTACGGAGACCAACATGGTAATCAAGCAGATCAAGCCTGACTGGTGGACATTGTCATCTGATGATGGAGTCCAGCGCTTTGTGTGGTTCGGCAGAACACGCGAGGAAGTTCTAGGGAAATTTCGTTCATGGCTACGATGGCATGACCTCGAACGCGTGAGGGTGAACCATGGACTGTAAATGTCTTCCAGAGACATGGATCTGCGAGCCAACACCGATCTGCGACAAATACGAACCTACCGCAGATCACTATTGTGTGTCGTGCCATCACGACGCTTTGTGTCATTTACACTTAAAAAACAAGCAAGAGGAAAAAGCAATGGAAAACAAAGCCTGGATGATTTGGGATTGCAAAACAGGGTCTGTGGATGGTTATTATTTTAATAAAGCTGTCGCCGTAAGCGTATTAGAGAGCTTTAAAAACAGTGGATGTTCATCAATCGTTTTATGTGAAATTGAAAAACAAGATGCAAGCCACGGCATCCCTGACCACCTTTTTCATGCTTCAAACAAAGTGGGCTTTTTTGGCAGAGCGAATGCGCCCTATGAGGTCAAAAATGAACCTTCTGACCGCGCTGATTGAATCAGGAATGATGCGCGAGGACTCGCCTGGCGTGATGTCATGGCAGCCGTCAATGAAACGCGCTGAAGCTCTTGCTGCCATTCTGAGCGGCTTTGATTACAAGCCTTTTGTCGGGCTGGAAGCGAAAGACTTACAAGGCATTCCGCATGACCACTACGCAGGAGCTATTTGGGCTGACCAAAAGTTGAGGGAAAAGAACGAATGACAAAACAAATATATCTTTTGCGCGAGACGCCTTTTGGACGAATCCCACAAAGACAATCCAGAGCGTACTATTTGGCAGGCAAGCAAAAAGTCGCGGTTATCTGTAAGACCTGCGGAATAGAAAGCACCCAAAACCAATGTCAGATGCGCAACTTCCATTCTGAGGGTTATGTTTGTTTTTCTTGCAACAAGAAAGGCAAAGACGAATTGCTGGCAGCAAGACTGGCGATTGCAAAAAGAAAGTTGGAGATGAAGAAATGAACAAAGACAATATCTATTTCAACCCGCCCGACGCTTATGTCAGAGAAAAACCACCGTGGACAAAAGATGTCGACCAGCACATAAAAGAGTTTTTTGCCAGTGGCGGCAAGGTGACTACTTTAGCTCACGGGGAAAGCGTTTATGGCAAACAGGCCAAGCGCGACCCTATGGCCTTCGTAATCAATCCCCGTAAATCACGAGAGGAATAGCTCTCGCTCTTCGAGGCGGCGGTTCTGAAGACCTTTCAGGACTCGCCCGCCTGCTTTGTTCCACTTCAAAAATTCGTCAGCAGCTCCAGCAATATCACCTCGGTTGTATTTCATCCGCAGAGTAGATGATTGCAGATTTCCGAGACCCACGTTGAAACTGAAGGAAACCAAAGCGTCAAACTGTGCTTGGCTATCAGCAGAGCCAGGGCACAGTCTAAGTACACCGTTCTCAAAACGCTGAAGATCAGATCGCAGAATCGCAACAATCCCATCGTCGCTCCACTCTTTGTCGTGTTCAGGTCGTAAAGGATAGTTCTTGCGGTCTTCGAGCTTTAGCTTCCCTTGCTCTGGATACAGAACGTGACCGTACCCAATCGTGTGAAGCAGCGCACTGCACATATATGGCCGATTGCGCTTGCCTTCGTGATGCTTTATTAATTCAACCGCAGCGTCACTAACTTTCATTTCTTAAACGCTTGGCTACCGAAATGGAATGCCACGATGCTCGACCAGATTATCTGTGTCTCCTCATCCCACAACAGCGCCATCGCGTCTTGAAACGCAACGCCAGTCTGAATGGCGTAGTAAAACCCGACCCCATCGACAGCGCAGAGAAGCAGGAACATTCCATAGGTGATCATTGGCCGAACAAGTGCGCGAAGGTTGATCACCCAGGTTGACGCGCCCTTACCGATCTCAATGTCATGCTGCATCAGCGCCG
>Ga0129333_10006273_pt1 | contig 11253 bp, 8 predicted proteins | sample CPB6_08_DNA_FD_94474 | JGI IMG/M metagenome (GOLD analysis project Ga0129333, IMG submission 94474) | Freshwater to marine salinity gradient microbial communities from Chesapeake Bay, USA - CPBay_Sum_0.6_0.8_DNA | ecosystem: Environmental > Aquatic > Marine > Coastal | place: USA: Chesapeake Bay...
AAGGCCTGCTTCGAGCCGGCGATCGACTACGTGGTGGTCAAGGTGCCCCGCTTCGCCTTCGAGAAGTTTCCGGAGGCGGACGCCAGGCTGACCACGCAGATGAAGAGCGTGGGCGAGACAATGGCGATCGGCCGCACGTTCAAGGAGGCGTTCCAGAAGGCGCTCCGCGGCCTCGAGGTGGGCGGCTTCGGCCTCGGCTGCGACTCGAAGGATCTCTGGGGCACGGCCGCCGAGCCCTCGCTCGATGACATCCGCGCACGCATCGCCACCCCCGATCCGGACCGGGTGCGCTACCTCCGCTACGCGGTCCTCGCCGGCCTCTCGCCGGCCGAGATCCACGAACTCACCCAGATCGACCCCTGGTTCCTCGACCAGATCCGCCAGCTCGTCGAGATCGAAAGCCTGCTGCGGGAGGCCGGCTCGCTCGCCGGTCTCGACGATGGCACCCTGCGGGCCGCCAAGCAGGCGGGCTTCGCCGACCGCCAGCTCGCCGTGCTCCTCGGCGCGACGGAGTGGGAGGTGCGCGAGGATCGCCGGCGCCGGGGGATCGTCGCCACGTTCAAGGCGGTGGATACCTGCGCGGCAGAGTTCGAGGCGCAGACCCCGTACTACTACTCGACCTGGGAGGAGGAGAGCGAGGTTCCGCGGAAGGAGCCGGGCCGGAAGCGGGTGATGATCCTCGGCGGCGGCCCCAACCGGATCGGGCAGGGCATCGAGTTCGACTACTGCTGCTGCCATGCGAGCTTCGCCCTGCGGGAGCTGGGCATCGAGAGCGTGATGGTCAATTCCAACCCCGAGACGGTGAGCACCGACTACGACACGAGCGACATGCTCTTCTTCGAGCCGCTCACCTGCGAGGACGTGCTCAACATCGCCGACTGCATCGAGCCGGACGGGGTGATCGTGCAGCTCGGCGGCCAGACGCCGCTGAACCTCGCCCGCGCACTCCATGGGGCCGGACTGCCGATCATCGGCACGAGCGTGGACACGATCGAGATGGCGGAGGATCGCGAGAAGTTCCGCGCGCTGCTCGACCGGCTCGGACTCAGGCAGCCCGCCAGCGGCATCGCCAAGACGCTCGAGCAGGCGCGGCGCGAGGTGGCGCGGATCGGCTTCCCGAGCCTCGTGCGGCCGAGCTTCGTGCTCGGGGGCCGGGCGATGGAGATCTGTTACGACCAGCCGCAGTTCGAGCGCTACGTGGCGGAGGCGTTCGCCGTGGCGCAGGGACAGCCGGTGCTCATCGACCGGTTTCTCGAGGATGCGATCGAGGTGGACGTCGACTGCATCTGCGACGGGCGGGACGTCGTCATCGCCGGCGTCATGGAGCACGTCGAGGAGGCCGGCGTGCACTCCGGTGACTCGGCCTGCTGCATCCCGCCGCACAGCCTCTCGCCGCAGGTCATCGCGGAGATCAAGTCGGCGGCGGCGGGTCTCGCCCGCAGCCTCGGGGTCGTCGGGCTCATGAACGTGCAGTTCGCCGTGAAGGACGAGGACCGGGGGGACGGCACCCACGCCCCGGCGCTCTACGTCATCGAGGTCAACCCGCGGGCCAGTCGCACCGTGCCGTTCGTGGCGAAGGCGACCGGCATGCCGGTGGCGAAGGTCGCCGTGAAGGTGATGGCGGGCACGAGCCTCGCCGCCCAAGGGATCGACGCCGATCCGGTGCCGACCCATGTGAGCGTGAAGGAGAGCGTGTTTCCGTTCGTCAAGTTCGCCGGCGTCGACATCGCGCTGGGGCCGGAGATGCGGAGCACCGGCGAGGTGATGGGCATCAGCGACTCGTTCGCGATCGCGTTCGCGAAGAGCCAGATCGCCGCGGGCACGCTGCTGCCACGGCAGGGGAGGATCTTCCTGAGCGTCGCGAGCGCGGGAGACAAGGTGGAGATGGTCGCGCTCGCACGGAGGCTCTCAGCCCTCGGCTTCGACCTCATGGCCACCTCCGGCACGGCCCGCGCGCTCTCCGAGGCGGGCGTGGCGGTGGAGGTCGTCAAGAAGCTGCAGGAGGGCCACCCGAACCTCGTCGACCATCTCATCGACGGTCGCGTGCAGCTCATCTTCAACACGCCGCGGGGCAAGGGCGCCCGCACCGACGAGGGGCGGATCCGGGCGGCGAGCGTGCTCTACGGCGTGCCCTGCATCACGACGCTCGCTGCTGCCGAGGCATGCGTGCTGGCCATGGAGGCCACGCACGGCACGCCCGGGGGACCGCCCCCCGATCCGTTCACGGTGCAGCCGATCCAGGATCGGTTTCCGGAGCCGGTCGCGGCCCGGTAGCGGACGCGTGCGCCGCGGCGCATGCCCGCCCTGTCGCGCGGAGAACGGTTCGTGACCGCAGTCCCCTTTCCGGACGTGCCGCCGGTTCCCCGGCCGTTGGCGGCGCCGGCGGCCGACGAGCCGCCGCGGCTCACGGCCCGCACGCTCGAGGGTCTCGAGTGGGTGCTCGCCCGGGAGCTCGAGGCGATCGGCGCGCGGGACCTGCGGGTGGGCCGACGGACGATCGAGTTCTCGTGCGCCGCCGGCCTCGAGCGGGAGACGCTCTACCGGGCCGTCCTGGAGTGCCGCACGGCGATCCGCGTGCTCGAACCCCTGGGGCGATTCCAGGCCGACGCGCCCGACCGGCTGTATGCCGCGATGCAGGCGGTCGACTGGACGGAACAGCTCACGACCTCCGACACGCTCCGCGTCGACGCGGCCATCCACGACACCTTCCTCACGCACTCGCTCTACGCGGCGCAGGTCGTGAAGGATGCGGTCGTCGACCAGCTGCGCACGCCGAGCGGCCGTCGGCCGGACGTGCGCCTGCGGGGCGCGACGCTGCGGCTGGCGCTGCATCTCGTCGGGAACGTCGCCACGATCTTCCGGGATGCCGCGGGCCGTTCGCTCCATCAGCGCGGCTGGCGCGTGGGCGAGGTCGAGGCGCCGCTGTCGGAGGTGCTCGCGGCGGGCATCCTGGCCATCGCCGGCTGGTGGCGGCCGGGCGACGAGCCGACGGCCTGCACGTCGGGCGAGCCGCTGCTCGATCCGCTCTGCGGCTCCGGCACGCTGGTCATCGAGGGCGCGACGATCGCCGCCGGCATGGCGCCGGGTCTCTGGCGCGCGAGGCGGAAGGCCCACGGGTTCTTCCGGTTTCGCGACTGCGATCGCGCGCTGGCCACGCGCCTCGTCGAGACGCTCGAGGCACGGGCTCGGCCGCCGCAGGGCGATCCGCCATCCGGGGCATTTCAGGCGAGCGATCTCGATCCACGAGCGGTCGAGGCCGCGCGGGCCTGCGCCGGCGCGGCGGGCGTCGCGGCACGCGTCGCGATCGAGCAGCGCCACTTCGAGGACGCGCGTCCGTCGGCTCCCGGCAGCCTCGTGGTCACGAATCCTCCCTACGGCGAACGGCTGCCGGTCGCCCGGGCGGGCGCGCTCCTGCGGCGGCTCGGCGACTGGCTCGTGCAGCGGTGCGGTGGCTCGCGGGCGGCGATCCTCGCCGCCGACACTGCGGCGATCAAGCACTTCGGTCTACGCACCAGCCGCCGCGTTCCCCTCATGAACGGTCCCATCGCCTGCCGTCTCATCGAGGTCGAGGTGCGGCAGCGCGACGCGCCAGCCGGTCCCACCGCGACCGTCGCTTTCAAGGACCGCGGGGCGGACCCGGCCGCGCTGCCACCGCCGCACGACGTGGCACGAGCCGACGAGGTCGGCCGAGACGAGACGGCGGGTGCCGATCCGCGGTCGGTTCCGGAACGGTTCCGGGTGCGGACCACGGCCGACCAGATCGGCGACTTCCGCCGCCGCCTCGCGAAACGGTTCAGGCACCTCTCGCGGTGGGCCCGCCGCCAGGGGATCGAGGCGTTTCGCGTCTACGATCGCGACATTCCCGAGATCCCGCTCGTCGTCGACTGGTACGCCGGCTGGCTCCACGCCGCCGAGTACGAGCGGCCGCACGAGCGGACCGAGATCGAGCACGAGGTCTGGCTCGACCGCATGATCGAGGCGGCCGCCGCCGAGCTCGGCGTGCCGCCGGGTCGCAGTTTTCTCAAGGTGCGCCGCCGCCAGCGCGCGGGCGGGCAGTATGAGAAGGTCGGCGACCGTCAGGCGGTGCTGACCGTGAGGGAAGGAGGGCTCGGCTTCGAGGTCAACCTCTCCGACTACCTCGACACGGGTCTCTTCCTCGACCACCGCCAGACGCGGGCGCTGGTCCGAGGGGAGGCCGACGGGCGGCGCTGCCTCAATCTCTTCTGTTACACCGGCAGCTTCTCGGTCCATGCCGCCGCGGGGGGTGCCTTCGAGACGACGAGCGTCGATCTCTCCAACACCTACCTCGACTGGACGCGGCGGAACCTCGTCGCCAACGGCTTCACCGACGCCGGACGCCACCGCGTGGTCCGCGACGAGGCGCGGGCGTTCCTCGCGCACCGGGCGCGGCGGGGCGAGCCGCCCTTCGACCTCGTCGTGGCGGACGTGCCGACGTTCTCGCGGTCGGCGCGGAGCGAGACGCCGTGGGACGCGCAGCGCGATCACGTGGAACTCCTCGAACTCATCGCCCGCAGCCTCGCGCCCGGGGGTGTCGTCTACTTCGCGACGAACGCCCGCACCTTCCGGCTGGCCCCGCCGCCGGCCTCCTTCGGGGTGATTCACGAGATCACGAAACGCACGATCCCAGAGGATTTCCGCAACGCACGCGTCCATCGCGCGTGGCGGCTGGTCGGGGCGTCCTGACGGGCGATCCGGCATGCCGACGAGCTCGGCTGCCCCGCAGAAACTCGCGCGAGGGCTTGCCCGCGACGCACCCGCCGCGGACCATTCACGAACGTGGCTTGTGCGTCCTGTCCTGGAGTTCGGGATCGGGCAACCTGCGGGAGGTGCGGCATGAAGCCGACGTTTCGGAATGCCCACCTCGCGGTGGACGAACTCCTCGGCCCGCCGGCCGACGCCGTGATGCCCGAGTCGCCGTACCTCGGGCCGGCGACCGTGTTGGCGGTGTCCGAAACGGGCGTGGACATCGAGGCGCCCGAGGGGCGTCGCACCGCCCGCGTCGCGATGAGCCAGAGTTACGCGCCGGTGATCGGCGACACGGTGCTCGCCGTGTGCCGCGGCGAGGAATGGTTCGCAATCGGCCTGATCCAGGGCACGGGCACCACCACGTTCACCGCCCCCGGCGACATCGAACTGCGGGCTCCCCGTGGCGCCATCGAGTTGGTCGCGAGGGATGGGGTCTGCGTGAAAGGCGATCTCGTGGAAATCGTCGCCACGAGGATCGAGTTGTCCGGTCGGCAGCTGATCGAGCGGTTCCACTCCGTCACCCAGTGGATCACCGACTCGCTCCATCGCCAACTGGGACGCGTGCACACGACGGTCGAGGGTGACTACGAAGTCCGTGCGGAACGGATCACCCAGATCGCCGACGAGGACGTCACGATCGACGGCACGACGATCCATCTGGGTTGAGACCGAGACGTATCGACGGAGCCGACGGCCATGTCTCGAGGGGAAGCACGTGCCGGCGTGGCCACGAGCGCGAGGGGCGCGTGCCTCGAGCCCGATCGCAGCGGCACGCGGACGGGGTGCGGGCACGCACGGCCGGGCCGGCCGACCTACGCCATCGAGGTGGCGCGGGTGCTCGCCCGTGACGGGGCCGAGGCGTTGATCGAGATCGACGGGCGGCAGACCTCGGCCTGCCTCGCGATCCCACCGCCCGTCACCGTCGAACCGGGGGACCTCCTCGTGGTGATCGGTGGCGTGGGCCGCTGGTGGGGGGTGGGCATGCTCGGCGGCCTCCCGATCCCCGCCGATGTCGCGATGCCGGCGTTCGACACGGCGGCGGGGCTCAGGATGCACGCCCCGAACGGCGGCATCCTGCTCGAGGCGGAACGCACCCGGATCGGCGGCCGGACGGCGTCGATCGCCGCCGCGACGCTGCGGGCGACGGCCCACTCGTGCGTGCTGCGGTGCCGGACCGCAAACCAGTGGATCATGGGCTGCCTGAGCCAGGTGGTCGGCGGCCTGGTCCAGGTGGTGACGGGCGATTATCGTCTGCGGTCGCGATCGATCGACGCACGGGCCGAGGGCACCGTGAGCATCAAGGGCTCGAGGGTGCGTCTCAACTGAAGGTTCGGCGGCGACGGCCGTTTCATCGAGGTGCGGTTTCAGATGCTTCCGCTGTCGACGAATGAAGAGGGGGAGTGCGCGGCGTTTCCCGACGTCTGCGACACGCCCGCGGGCGACGACGTGGTGCCGGTGCCGTATCCGAACTCCGCCCTCCTCGAGCAGGCGGACATGGCCACGGTGTCGACGACCGTCTTCATCGTCGGGAAGAACGCCGCGACGGAGAACACGGAGATCGCGATGTCGAGCGGGGACGAGGCCGGCAGGGCCGGTGGCGTCGTTTCCGGAACGACCGGGGGATCGTGCCGGTTTCGGCTGGGCAGTGCCGTGGTCCTGATCGAAGGCTACGCCGCCGCGTTCTGCGGCACCCGGATCGAGCAGAACGGCGACAACACCAACGCACCCCACGGCATCCAGGTGGCTCCGAGCCAGGGGAAGGTGTTCGTCGTGCCGTAGGGGCCGTGACTCCGGCGCGTCGACGTCATGAGCCTCCCGTCACTCGACGATGTCGAGCACTGCCGGTGCCTCGACGACGCTGATCTGGCCCCCCCAGTCGCACAGGCACTTGGCGCCCTTGTCGAGGATCGGCAGGCCCTGGAACGTGATGTCGGGGACGTCGGAGATCCACATTTCCGTCATCGGGACGCACGGGGCGTACACGCCCGTCTCGTCGAAGGCCGCGTTCTCGGGGTTGTCCATGCACATGCACTGCCCGAACGAGGGGATGTTGGTCATGGGGATCGCGTCCGCCTCGACGCCCGCCGGCACACCGCCGACGGTGTAGGAGGGATTCTCGACGGCGAACGGCACCGGAGCCTCGCCGTACGAGCACTTGATCGTGGTGGTGCCGCTGGTGAGGGCAAACCCGGCCATCGCACGTCCTCCGCGCCACGTCTTCGTGGACCGTCCGTCACGGCGTGGACGATCTGAAGGCACATGCGACTTTAACAGTCTCGTTCCGCGACGGTCAACGCTCGAGCAGCTGCGGTGTGACTCGGCGCGCGAGACGTGCGGCCACTTGCGGGCGCCCCACGAATCTGGGATTCTCTCCGCGCGCTTTCGATGCAGATCCCCGCGAGGCTCCGGTGGAGCGGGATTCATCATGTCGGGAACGTGAGGACGGCCGTCATGGCGGACACACTCCCCGCAGCCGCCCTGCATCATGGGCCGCTTCAGGGCGTCACGGTGCACACGGTGCTCGGTGACGAGACGTTTTCGCTCACCGCGCTCGAATACCGGGAAGAACTGGGCGAGCCGTTCCAACTCACGATGGAACTGCGGTGCGACGACCCGGAGGTGTCGGGCGCGGCGCTCGTCGGCAAGGCGTTCACCGTGTCGCTGCCGCTGCCGGGCGGCCGGCACCGGTACATCCACGCCATCATGACGAGCTTCACCCGCCTGGCAGCCGGCGACCGTGACGCCCGCTACCGCGCCGTCGGCATGTCGTGGTTCTCGATGCTCGAGCTGGTGGAGAACAGCCGGATCTTCACCGACATGAACGTGCGGGAGATCGCGGAGGAGGTGTTCGGGGCCTTCGACTTCGCGGCGTACGAGGTCAAGGGCTTCGATCCGAAGACCACCTGGCCGACCCGCACGCAGTACCGCGAGTCCACCTTCAACTTCATCCAGCGATCGACGCAGCAGGAGGGGATCTATTACTTCTGGACGCACGACGCGTCGCGGCACACCCTCACCTTCTGCGACAACCTGTCGAACCACGCTCCCTTCCCCGGTTACGCGGAGATCCCGTTCGAGGCGGACGTGGGCCAGGCCCTGACGGAGGAGCACATCTACGAGTGGAACGTCGAGACGACGCTCCAGTCGAGCGCCGTCGTGCTCAAGGACTACAACTACCAGAGCCCGACGAAGCCCCTCGAGAAGGCCGTGCAGGCGATCGAGCCACTCGGTCCGATGACGCTCGAGATCTTCGACTATCCGGGGCTGTTCGAAACCAACGCCGACGCCGAGCGGTACGCGAAGATCCGCATGGAAGAGCGGGAGTGCCGGCAAAAGGTGCATCACGGTCGGGCCCGGTGCCTCGGCCTGTCGGCCGGATTCACCTTCGCGCTCGCGGATTATCCGGTCGCGAGCGAGAACCGTTCGTACCTCACCACCGCGATGACGCTGAGGCTCGGCCGTGCCGCGGCCGCCGACGGCAGTCCGACGGGCAGCGGGCACTGGTACGACTGCGAGTTCACGGCGATTCCATGGGACGTGCAGTACCGCAGCAGGTTTTCCGCCCGGATCCCGCAGGTGCTGGGCCTGCAGACGGCCTTCGTGTACGCCCCGCCGGGGCAGGATCCACAGACTCCCTACACCGACGCGCTCGGCCGGATCCAGGTGCTCTTCCCCTGGAGCCGCGACTCGACACAGACGGCCTGGGTGCGGAAGGTGCAGGTGGCGGCGGGGAATGGCTGGGGGCACATGCACTGCCCCCGGCCCGGTGACGAGGTCCTCGTGGCCTTCGAGCACGGCGAGGTCGATCGGCCCGTGGTCGTGGGATGCCTCTTCAACGGCTCCACCGCGACGCCCCTGCCACTGCCCGCGGCGGCGCACATCCACGTGTTCAAGGATCAGGGCGGCAACGTCCTCTCGCTCAATCCGCAGTCGGACGGCCAGACCATCCTCGTCTACAGCCCGGTCGAGAACTCGTGGGTCGTCGTGGGGGCGGGCACCCCCAATCCATCATGACGGCACCCGTGCGGGCCTCCGCCGAGGTCGTGCGTCGCCACCGTTGAGAGGCTCGGCCGATGGGGATCAACGTCAACGTCAGCACGCAGACGACGCCCGGGCTCCTGCCGGTCGAGCAGCCGGACGTGACCGGCTCGTGGGACAACCCCATGGTGATGCTCGAATGCGTCTGGGGATTCTCGAACCAGGTGACCTACGGCGACTACAACGAGGTCACGATCGGCGGCTATCTCGACGTCTGCTTCGGAGTGCTGCTGGAGGTGGTGATCGGTGCCACGGTCGAGATCATCAGTCCACTGGCCGTGGAGGTGATCCTGCCGGTTCCCGGGCTGCAGCCGCTGCTGGCCGTTCTCGGTTCCGGGCCTGCCATGGCGGCCGCGACGAAGGCCGGGTGGGCCGGACGCACCTCGGGACAGGGGGGCGACAAGCAGGGCCTGCAGTACGACGTCGTGTTCGGAAACTACGTGGAGAGCGTCTCGGAACTCAAGTTCAAGCAGCATTCCGGCGACGCCTTCGATAGCGAGTGGGTGAAGACCGTCGTGGCGGACTCCCACGTCGCGACCTTCCCCGCCGTCGACCACGTCGAGTGCATCGGTTTCGACAGTTCCGGGGGCAAGACGCTCGTTTCCGGTTCGTCCATTCTCTTCGGGGCGTTGGCCGGACCATTCTCGCTGCTGGCAGGCCAGGTGAAGGTCGCGTCGACCGAGTTCAACATCGTGCTGGCCGCGATGGCAGGCGCCGCTCAGGTGTTTACGAACGGGGGGGCGATTCAGCTTTCGGCGACCCCCGGCGGACTCACTCTCGCCGCCGACGGCGCGCAGGCGCTCATCGCCACGGGCGAAATCACGATCTCGGCCGAAACAGTCACCTTCTCCTCGGGTGAGCCGGCGAAGGCCGGTGCACCGCCGGTGGTCGTGGCACCAATCCCGCTCGCCGCGCAGATCATCGCCCAGGCGGAGGCGGCCGCGTCGGCGGCGACGGCGTGGGCGGCGAGCGCCGCGGCGGAGATCGCGGCGGCGGAATCGTGGCCGTTCGGATTCCCGGATCCGGAGTAGGGGTGCACCGACCATGTCGACGATCTGGAAGGTGGGTGGCCACTGGTACGTCGGGAGCCCGGCCAACCCCGCCACCGCCCTCGAACTCACGATCGGCACGGCCACCGAGTTCACCTTCGGCGACTACAACTTCTTCTGCGCCGGGTTCTATCTCGACGCCACGATCGGCCCGCTCGTCGAACTCATCGCCCCGTTTCCCTACTCGATCTTCGGCGGCACGCTGGTCGAGATCATCATCCCGCAGGCGGCGGTGCTGGCGGCGACCGTGGCCGGCGGGGCGGCCGGCGCGGCGGCCGGCTTGTTCGAAGCCAATTCGGGCGGTTCTGCCGGAGCCCAGGCCGGGGCGGCGACGGGTGCGGCCGTCGCGATGGCCGCAGCGACGGCCCTCCAATCATGGGGAAACGGCTGCCAGCTCGACCTCGTGTTCGGCAACTACTTTTTCACCGTCTACGGCGACACCTACGAAACGGTGCCCGACAAGCACCACCACCACGACGGAGTGCAGCACTTTCACTACGCGATCCAGCTGCTGCATTCGGTCGCCGGCGATTCGGTCTTGAACGTGCAGTCGCTGCTCGTCGTCGCCAATGCCGGGATCACGCTGTCGGCCGTCGAGGCGGTCGTGGCCGAGGCGACGACCGCGACGATCTACGGCTCGCTCGGCCTGTCGATCGGAGCCACGGCGACGCTGGAACTCAGCGGCACGGACACGGCGACCGTGGCGACACCCGGGCCGATCACGCTGGCGTCGACCGGCGCTTGCATCACGCTCGGCCCCGATGCCGTGACGTTCAACGCGGCCACGATCTACGTCAACGGCACGGTCGCGTGGCTTGTGGCCCCGTTCGCCGCACCGATCGTGCCGGTGCCGCCGCCCACCGCCGAGATCGATGCCGCGATGCAGAACCTCGCCGCGGCGGTGGCGGCGGTGGGTGCCGCCGCCGGACACCACTAGAAAGCGATCCGCATGGGCGTCACCTCGAGCAAGGGCTGCACGGGCCCGTGGGATCCGTCCGATACCGCCACGGTGCACTACGACTTCACCGGCTGTCCCGACGAGGCGATGGTCTACAACGAGGTGGTCTGGGGCGATTCCGAGGACATCACGTTCGGCCTCTACAACGAGGTCTGCGCCGGGGCCTACCTCGACATCACGGCCGGCGTGCTCCTCGAGATGGTGATCGGCCCGATGCTCGAGGTGTGCATCGGGGGCTCGTTCGAGATGGCGGGCCTGCCGGCCTCGGCCTGGAGCATGGTGGCCCCGGCACTGTCGAGCGCGCTCGTCAAGGCGACCGCCCAGTACGACATCGTGTTCGGCACCTACTACGAGACGCTCTACAACGGCGCCATGTACTACTGGCAGCCGGTGGACACCGATGCGTTCACGATCCACGGCGAGTGGATGGAGTCGGGCACG
>Ga0129333_10006274_pt1 | contig 11253 bp, 11 predicted proteins | sample CPB6_08_DNA_FD_94474 | JGI IMG/M metagenome (GOLD analysis project Ga0129333, IMG submission 94474) | Freshwater to marine salinity gradient microbial communities from Chesapeake Bay, USA - CPBay_Sum_0.6_0.8_DNA | ecosystem: Environmental > Aquatic > Marine > Coastal | place: USA: Chesapeake...
CTACCGTAAATAACGACTTTACCAGCCGAAAAGGCATTAGAATTACGAATAATAGTGGCAATATTGAAATCATACCCAATATTAACACAGACGCTAATAAACCCATTGCGCTTACGGTCAAGATCTGCCAGAATAGCCTCATTTCTCCAGTAATGGTAGTGATCAATAAGGTTACGATACTCGCCCCGGGCGTGGATTTCAGGATCGAAGAGCATTTTTCAGTTTTCGTCGGAGTGTTCGATGTAGTCATCACCCATATCCTTTAACATGTTATAATAATAAGGCTTTTTATCTAACTCGTCTAACATTTCTTGATTACGTTCCTCAAAAAAATCTAATATTTGTTCACAATAAGGTGCATCAGTGAAGCACTCATCCATGAATTCCTTGCTATTGATATCCACCTCCAAGGAGCTAGAGCCATGTATAGCCTTGTACACCGCTGCGTCAAGCTTTCGATCATTAATCTGATCTACCCATAGATCAACTGGGCTATTGTCATTTTCATCTGGAAGGTACTTTTCACTCTGTGTCATAATTTACCTTTCTTTTTAGATTATTTAGTATTTTCTCTATCTTTCTTACAGAAAGCTTAGACTTGCGTGCTATTGTCTTAATCTTTAGCTTTCCGTTACCTGAAAACACTTCTGGGTTCTCAGATATAACATCAAGAATCTTACTGTCTTCGTCAGAAAAAGAATCAACAAAATCAAAAAAATTGACAGCAATTTCAGGTCTGGATGATCTTCTATCTTCTATGTTTCCAATATGAGTTACACCAGAAGTTGAATTAGAATCAAAGTCATCTAAAACATCAATTGCTATCTTTTTATTGTTTATTGGATAATTCTTTTTTATTGAATTACCTTTTCTTGCCTTCGCAGTCCACAAACAAGTTTTGGTGTACTGATCAAAATATTTGGTTTTCATCATTTCTTTGAAATCCATGCCCGTCTTTTTGTGAAAGCCCTTGATGGATTCCAAAGCAGCTAAAATTATATCTGAATAGTTATCTTCTAAATTTGATACAGTGGGATCTCCTGAAATCATATGGGAAATCTTCCACATTAAATTTTTATACTTTTTCAAATATAATTTCCACTCTTCTTCTGTTATGTTTATCATGTATTCCTGATGGTTGGTTCGTCATTATAGACGATTCAGGTAATAAAATTCCTCCAATTTCCACAGGATAACCATTCTGAATCCAACCAAGATTGATAACCATTTGAATAAAGATAATTTAAAACTTCCAGTGCTCTCTGATGCTCAACCTCTGAAGGCTGAAAAATATTTAAAGAAACAACAAAAGCAGGAGCCATCCAAGACCAGAAGCTGTTGTTTATATTAATCTCTTTGCTAGTTAAGCTATAGCTTGATGCTGGTAATGGCATACCCTCACTAGCTCCAGTTAAGTACCTACAGAAAGTAAGGCATTGCCAATTATCACCTTCCTTATAAATACCATGCATAACTACAGTTCTAGTTATATGCTTCAATAACTCAATATCAACATCAAGAGGCGATGCCATGTAATACGAGTACATACCAAGAGCCATCATCGCTGTTTGATAAGGAATCCATGCATGAGCGAGTTGATTAGTTATAGGATCAAATATATTAGATCTTGGATCTAATATTACTTGTAAAACTTTCACAGTCTTTACTGGATCATTGATGAAATTCTTAGCGGGCCAATTATTAGCAACGCTATTCATTTTTTCTTCGCATAAACTCAAAAACATATTTGAGTATGCTTGAGGCATAACCTTACTGAGCTTAGACCAAGCTAACATTAATCTCCCTACTGCTCTCTCAGCACCCGGTCTGTTTTTATGCTGGGCCATATCTACGGAAAGGATGTGTAAAAACTCATCCCTAACCATATAGTCTCCAGTGAGTGCATAATAAGATATTGTATTATTCTGAGATCTATGTTCATTATCAAAAGATCTCCAGCCATTACCAACTGGCTTTATCGCCCACTTAGTTTTACCTAGAGTATCACCTGTGGCTGCATCATGAGTTTCCCCATTCCATGTTCTCCAATTAGGATGGTTTATATACAAAAGCATAGTCCCATCATTTTCAAAATAATGATGATATCTAAAGATATCTACAAGGTTCTGTCTCATATAAGATATCCACTCAGGCATCTTCAAAACTGTTGCTACTGATCCCTTATCTGAGCCAAAGTCCTCCTGTCCACCAGTCTGACCGGGATTGTTTGTTAAACCAACTTGCCTATCAGAGAATATATCTCCTGTACGATAGGAATATGGCATGAAAGGTCCAAAATTCTTAACTGGCTTTTCTGGAACTGAATTAAATGTTAACCAAGTATTCATACGCCCCACTCCATGAAAAGACCTTCAACAGATCCTGTCCTACAAGAATTTAAAATAGCTAGCCTAGCTTCAGAACTTCCATTCTGATATTGCTCAGGTGACATGTAATTTTCAGGTAAACATAAGATGTTACCGTACCAATAAGCACCCTGCCCATCTCTAAAATACTTATTAGTTAATAGATTAGAGCCCCATGTTTCATCATCAGGATTATACGTAGTGGGAGCAATTCCCATTTTAGTTGCATTTTCTACAGTGAAAGCGTTCTTTGATTTCATAGATAGATTTACCTCTTTTGGACCATAAGTCGGATCGTTTCTGTCTGACCAATGAATTGAAAAACTATATGGAATGAAGTCTTGTTGATTATAGATGTAAGCATAAAAATTGACAACGAAACCTTGGATTGGTCCGAAACAAGCTTTTACTACAATTCTTGCTGGGCTTACCTCTAGTATTTGTGAGTTGTTTGGATTTGAATTAAACGGAAGTGGGATGCTATTAACTGTAAAAGAAGGTAATGCCGCCCACAAATCTTTGGCAATCCAATCACTTAATACGAACTGATCAAATCTGTTGTTTGTGAACAAAATCTCGTCTTCTTTTTCAACTGGAATTAAAGTACCCTCTACCTCTTCTTCCTTATTAAAGAATCTGTTAATCGAATAGAGTGTGCTTTGAGTCCCAATATTTGTAGGAAGCTTCAATGCGGGCGACCTAACTGGTAGGATGCCATTTTCAGTTAGGTAAATCATCCTGTCAGGATGATCTGGGCTGTATGGTATGGCAACAGTCGCCCAACTAACAATTGCATCCCCTGTATTCTTGAACTTACATTTCATTTCTTTTCTCCAGATGTGTCATTATAGTTTTTTTTAGACCCACAGCCACCACCTTTACAAGACTTTTTAGGTGTCTTTGGTTGCGCTAAGTATGCATAAGGAGGAGTATCAGAACCGGGAACTTTAGTCCATTCTAAATCAATAGCCCTATCAATTGGGTTAGATTTACCATCACCAAAGTAACTGTAGGTTACTTCATATTCTGGCTTTTTTTCCTCTTTTTTGCAACTGCCCTCCGTATCAGCATACCTTAAGAGTGCATAGCCAGCTATATCCTTCCAAGGAGACTCGTCCCCCCAAGTAGGGTCAGTAGCGATTCTAAATAATTTGTCCACAATCCTAACAATAGCTAGCGCGTCAGTGTAGCTCTCCTTTGGAATGCCATTAGGGAACAGTTGCTTAAGAACCTCTCCACTTTTGCCATAACTGTCGCCATAAGCCATTTGTTTTTCAGTAATTAAATGGCCTAAATCTTTTCCGAGTTTCTCGTAATCATGTTTTGGGGTTTTCATTTTTATCATCTCCGAATTCGTTAAATTTCCAATTAGGTCTATAAATTTTACCACCTCTAACTCTAGGTGTTCCTTGCTGATCCATTAGATAGCAAGCTTTACAGAGATAGCTGCGGTTGTAATATTTAAAAGAGTGCGGATTTCCGCAAGAATCACAACGCTTGTTGTGTACGTCCCTCCTGCTGTTGTTGCTCATGGTCCTCTTCCCTTAATTGACGGGTATGATCTTTAAGTTGATCAAGTAAGTTGTGTAACTTATTTAACTTTTTATTGATATCATCCCGTAACTCTTCAATTTCTTCAATCTCATCCACAATATCTGTAATCAGCTTATTGTGAAGCATGTAAAACATTTCGTCTTTATGCATAAGATGTTATAGAGCTTTTTTAGCTTTTTTGATGGTGTAATTAATTAATTCTATCTCGTTGTTTTCGATCTTGCAATCAAATTTCCCAGAACCATCTTTTGGAATAGCTTTATCTAATATAACCTTTGCTAATTTAAGAGATATTGTTCTTTTAATATATCTTTTTAAATCTCTGGCCCCATAGTCTTTAGTAAAGGAGTTAGCTACTATATGCTCTAACAATTCTTTTGTAGGTTTTATTGGTATATTCTTAAGATTTAATTCTGCAATTTTAAGAGTATCCTCTTTTGTTAAATTATTGAAATGAATAAATTCATCAATTCTATTTCTAAACTCTGGAGTAAACTCTACTTTCAGAGCTTTTTCGACTGTTTGCTTCCCTGCTTCTCCAAGATCAGAAGCATTTTTATTAAAGCCCACATATTCTTCTTTAAGGTCTGATTGGCCTTTGTTAGATGTAAAGATAAAAACTGAGTTACTAAAATCCAACTCTTGGTTATTACTGTCAAACACTTTACCAGTGTCGAGAAGCCCAAGAAGAAAATTATAAAATTTAGGATGTGCTTTCTCAATTTCATCGAAGAGGAACACCCATTTGTTAGACTTGTCTGCGAGTTCTTTTAGAAATGATTTTTCAGAGTGACCAATAAATCCGGGAGGAGAACCTATTAGCCTAGCCATTTCATGTCCATGGCTAAACTCTGCACAATTTATCATTTGAAAGTTACCTGAGTATAGCTCTCCAAATAACTTTGCTAGTTGGGACTTCCCTACACCTGTAGGGCCTACAAAAAAGAATGAAGCCTTGGTCTCAAGTCCTGCACAAAGTAGCGTTAAATGCTCAACGAGAGCGTCTATAGCCTTATCCTGACCTATGATGTTTTGCTTTAAATAGGTGCGAATATTCTCAACACCCTCCAAAGTCAGAGTTTGTTTGTCACTCTTTTTCTTTTCGTTCTTCTTTGAATTTACATCAATGATTTTACGGAACTCTTCCTCAAAAAACTTTCTGTCATCTTGAGGTCTGTTGAGTTTTACGTCATTTACATGTTCAAGAACTACCTCAACCTTAAAAGGTAAGTAAATATCTGTTATTGCATTGTATACTTCACTAGCAATTGCAAAAGTTACTGCCTTCTCGTCCTTTATTTCCTTTAAAATATCTTTGAAGAGATTTGCAGACTCTTCAAGAAGTAATCCATTTACGATGAATAAATAATATTTCATCATCGTAATGTCAGACTTACCTTCTTTTACATAATTAATTAATTTATTAAAAAACTGTTTCTGTTCTTTATCTTTTAACTTCTTTACTTTTAATATTGAATTCAGAGACTGACAAGGAACTCTGTAGAAGTTATCTTTCATAATTAATCTTCTTGAATTTTGCTTAACTCAGAAAACAAGTCATCCAACGCTGGGGCTTTGTCGGTAGGACTAGTTTTAGCTTTTGTTATGGACATATACTTAATGATTGCGTCCATAGCCTTCACAAGGTTTATACTTGAATCCTGTAATTTACTCAAAAGTTGAGACGCAGCAGTAGCTACTTTTGAAAATTCATCGTTAGTAACAATGCCAGCCTCTACTCGACTTTTTGCTTCACCTAGGAAGAACTTAGCTTCGTCCCTATCTTCTTTGGCATTATCGACGATGGACTTTATAAGACGATTTACACTGTCTTTATTGAGGTACTCTTTTTTTAAGATATAATTACGAGGCATGATACACCTATTGGTATGTAGGTGTATCATAGCTCATAAATTAACCTCAATCAACCTTATTCTCTAAATATTCCTTAACTGAGTTAATAGCTTTATCTTTACTATGAATTGGTTGATAATATTTATTAAAAAAACTCATAGCAAAATCAAAAGCTGGGTATATATGGAATATTGAGAATATTAAATTCAAAAGGCTCTCCAGAGTGGAGAGCCCAAAGAATATTACATACAAAATGTAATTACGCACGATCACTTACCCTTATTAATAAACTCAATAAAGGCTTGTTCACGGGAAATACCACGATCACGTTGTTCTCTAGTTACACGGAATCTTTTCCCAGTAACTCTCTTATATTCATCAATTGATGAATACTTCACAACGGGCTTTGTTTCTCCCTTTAATTGATTCTTCATAGCATCAGCAACAATTTTCTGTAATTTTTCATAGTTTTCCATAATTTTACTCCAATCCGAACAATTTTCTAAGCTTATCAAAATCCTTATTGTTCTTATTTAATAATAGCTCACCGAACTCAGACTTTGTAAACTTTGTTTCACCTAATTGGCATCTGCCGTTAGGAGACTTAGTTATAAGTCCTTGATCTGCAAGCGAATCTACAAGACCGTAATAAGGGCTAAGACCTTTATCAAATAATAGTTCAAATTCACAAGATCTATATGGAATAGATTCTTTATTTTTTGAACAAATTATCTCACCCCGAATACCAAGAGGCTTCCCACTATCCATTAACTTTTCAGTTCTCTTGGTCTTAAGATCCACCTTGAGGTAGTACTCTAGGGCATGTCCTCCAGCGGCAAGAGTTTCTGGGTTACCGTAAAGAACCCCTACTTTTTGCCTGAGTTGATTAATAATGACCAAAGCTACCTTGTTAGCTTTCAATAGTGGATTAATCTTTCTTAATGCTCCGCCGATTAGCATGGCTCTCTGAGCACCTTCGATAGGGCTTTTATCATACGACGTAGCATCTAGCTCTTTCCGGCTAGGCAAAACTGCAATACTGTCGAGGGCTATAACGATTGGAGTTTCTTTGTCCTCTTCTCTAATCTGCTTAATTGTATCTGTAATGTCTTGAAATGCATCCTCAATACAATCTGCTGTAGAGTAGAGAAGCTTGTCTGGATCGATACCTATTCGCTGTGCGAAGCTTTTGCTGAACGAGTTCTCAGCATCCAGTAACTTTGCATAATAACCCTTTTTAATTGCTTCTGTAAGAATAGAAGTAACAAATAGAGTCTTCCCTGTTGAGGAATCCCCACGAATCTGGGTGATGCCTCCAATAGGTACACCTCCATCATAACGTCCTGCGATGATGTAGTTTAGTGGGAAGCAACCAGTTGAGACGTATCCCATGGTGTCTTCCTCATCTGCAAGCAACTTAGTGTTTTTTAGTTTAGCTAATAATTCTGATGATACCATATTTTTCCTAGGAGTAAATGACCTTAGCTATGCCAAACTTACGAATCAATCGTTGGCAGTCTGGGCATGGTCTGGCCAGTAACCCATTATAGCGATAAACGTACAAAGTTGTACCGGATAATTCATAACCTGTTCTGATAGCTTTGTATATGGCATTCGCTTCAGCATGAAGTGTATTAAATCTGCCACAACCATACTTTGTATGGGTCTTATCTATGTTAAATGCCTTGCTAACGATGGTCTTACCATCTCTGATAACCGCTCCTAGCTTGAACCTCAAGGGGCTTTTTTCAGCCTCCCGGGCAGCTAGGAGCAACGTCGGGTCCGTCTCATCAGTCGCTTGTTCTAAGATCATGCGACCATTATAGATGGGTTTACGTCAAGAATCAAGTCCTTCTTACTCTATAGTAAACATTTCCAGCTTTTAGACTTGTACCAGTGGGGCATACCCTTGGAGCGTCTACAACAGTTGGAGGTAATGGTGGTTCTGGATCATCAGGAACGGAAACTGATAGTAATCTAGAATATTCCGACTCGCCACCGGGGACTAAGGTAGTTATTTCGTAAGTTACTAATGATCCCGGTATTAAATTAACATCTGTATAACTTGTTTGGTTTGGATCGGTGATTTCTATAAAGTCTACAACAGGATCGGAGTTTGTTGTAGTTTTTCTTATTTTATAACCTGATGAATAAGAAGCTCTCTCCCAAGTAATAATTACTTGAGATCTAGTTGCTCTTGTAACTCTTAAATTTTGTATAACATCAGGAGACTTTTGAGTTACTGTAATTGTTGACTCATAACCTCTTGCTTGTCCAAAACCTGATATTGTACAGAGTAAATAAAAATTGTAAGTTCCTACAGGAAGTGGACCCGTATTTTTTTGATATTTTATTTCTTTATTAGTCCAAGTTTCTGGATTTGGATTAATTACACCAAGCTCTATTATACCAAAGTCATTATTGTATAGTCCATACTCCATCTTATCAATAGATGTTTGATATAAAGGATAATTGGCTGCATTAACTTCCAAAACCCTGTCAATTAATTTTGGATTTATTTTCCAAGTAATAACATGATCTTGAAAAGGTGAACCTCTGTACCATTGTACATATCCATTTGGGGATACGTCTACAGATCCTTCTGCCATACTATCAATCTCTTCTGGTCTAACTAAAACTGGATAAGGTACCCCTATTTCAGCCAAAGTTGTTTCTGGTAATAAGGTTCTATTATTAAGAGTGTTTCCAATTAACTCTATTTTATAGGCCCCGGGAGGGATAGACAAAAATCTATAGAAACCTAAATATGGATTAAATTCTTGATAAATAAAATGTGGAGGATACTCAAATCCCTTAATAGGCACTTGCACACTTGATACCAATTCATTTGTCTCTAAATCAGTTAAAGAAATTGTATAATTTATTAAACTTAATTGTGTGCCAAATTCGTCGAATATTTGAGGTGGAAATCTCCAACGAAGAGTTATCGATGACGCTGGGGCTAAAGTGCTTCCGGGAGGACTTTGAGCAAATGCTCCTACCCCATCAATTGTTGAACGAGCATTTACCAAACCAGTAGGAATTGTGGGAGTTTGCCTAAAAAATAGTCTTTTATTTTTTGTTACTATGTCAGGAACAGTGTTATTAGTCAACGTTATTTTATAAGTATAATCAATATTTGTTGTTGTTGATGAGAAAACATCAACATATCTATTTAATAAACCTACTGGTGGCTCTGATATTAAGGTGATAATTTCCGAAGTGTTTCTATTATTAATTCTCTCAAGAGTTAAAGTATCAGTTCTTTCTACAGGATTCCACTCAACTAAAGCAGAAATTTGTTTTGGAAATTGACTTTCATTAGGAATGGAAATTAAAGAAACTCTCAAATCTTCAGGGTTGTCTGGGATAAATTCTGGTCCGTTACTGAGAGATCCAATTGTAAAGAACCTTTCAATTGATGAGCTATAAACTTTTGATCCAAATGTGTTTAAGAATTTTTTGACAAATATAGTTAGTCCTATATTCTCAACCATAATTGGACTCAGTTGAGTATAATAAACTTTATTATATTGGTCTTTAATTGGAGGAAGACTTATCAATTCAATGGTTGAATTATCGGGTCCTTTTAAAAATACCGTATACCCATCTCCGTAATCAAAAGGATCGTACCATTCTAAATTTAATAGTGGATAATTATACATTTGTAGAGTTGTAGGATTTACTTGTTGATAAATTCCACTTGTACCTGACACCTCTATTGCTAGACTTGTTGTACCAAAAATAAAAGGAGAAGTACTTAATTCTAGTACATCAGAAGTACTTCCAGAGACATTAGCAAAATTTGAGTAACCTGTTTGATTTTTAGATCTCAGAGTTACTTGATATACTGTATCGGGTACTAAATTACTTAGATTGTATTCCACAATTGTACCTGACCCGGCTACTCCGGGTATATTAATAATTTGTGCTCTTGGTACATTTGAATTTTGATTATTTGTTACTTTTGTGTATAAAGTTAATTCAAAATTATCTTCATCTGTAGACCTATCCTCAAATGTTATTTTGTAAGTAGTTAAATCTACTTGACCTGATGCGTAAAGATTTATAGGTCTTTCTGGGACTGATAAAGTGACCCCTTGAGTAGTTGCTGTGGCACTAGCCCAAGTTGAGGGAGTTCCAGAAAATCCTCCGAACCCAACTGAATATATTAAGAAATTATAAGCAGTATTTGAGTCAAGATTTTCAAAAACATAAGATGTTGTTGCAGAAGGAACAACAACTATCTCCGTGTAATTAGGGTAAATTCCGCCGCTAACTTGTAATAAAAACTCTACTTCATCGGCAGAGTTATCTGTCCAAGAAGTTTGTATTGTAGTTTGTCCTATAGCTGTAGCCCCCAAGCCAGTTGGAAGTGCCGGGGGATTTGGCATAAATATGCTTGCTGAAGTTGATGTAACTGATCCTATAGAATTTACAGAACTAAGTCTGTAATAATAAGTAGTATTGCTCTCTAAATCAGTTATCAGAGCTTGTGTTTCATTTATGGGTAGTGAGATACTTGATGCGGAGGTGAAAGAGGGATTTGTTGCATACTGCAGATATCTTTCAGATGAATTATTGATTATAGGATTTACCCACCTCAAGTTTTGAGCGTTTGTTAGTCTGTAAGTTGGGAAAACTTCAAAAACATTTGATCCAGATAAAGCTGTAGGACTATTAGGAGCGGTCTCTAGTTCTATTGTATATCCTTCGACGGGTAAGCTTAGATCGGAGGATCCCCCAGAATTTCTAGCCTGACATACAAAGCAATAAATTGTGGATTTATTTAAACCAGTTACTGTAAAAGAACTGGCTGTAGAAGGATTTTCTGGGTCGCATTTTATTGAATCTAGTAATACTAAGGGGGATCCCGGAGTGGATATCCAAATTAAATGTTCTAAAGAAGACTCTAAAGGGTTATTATTTGTCCATGTTATTCGTAAAGAAGTTTGACTTATTCCAGTAATAGCTAAGTCAGTAGGGGTCTGAGGAGAAATAAAAGTTGATTTATTGGAAAATAAAGAAACTATATTACTAAAATTAGAAGTTTCCCCTTCTTCATTTTGAGTATATGCTCTGAAATAACAAACATCTCCAAAACTTACATCATTTAAGATAAAACGATTTTTACTAGCGTCAATTTGAGAAACTAAAGTTTTGAATTGAGAATTATTTCCTTTTGAATATTCTATGAATATAGGGTTGTAATTTGTAGAACTAAAATCCCAAAAAAATTCAAAAAGATTAGATTTGTTAAAATTTATAGAAAAGTTTAGTGGGGTTAAAAGTTCATAAACTTTTTGAGGAGGTTCAGGTATTTGAGAAAGTATAGGGGTAGTTGAGGTTACGGAAGAAACAGGTTCAGTCAATACAGGAAATTCTTCATCAGAAGCATATAAAAGATAATAATATTGTTTTCCGGGGATTACATCTTTATCAATATAATTATTTATTTTAAATGTTTGATCAGCAGCTA
>Ga0129333_10006275_pt1 | contig 11253 bp, 9 predicted proteins | sample CPB6_08_DNA_FD_94474 | JGI IMG/M metagenome (GOLD analysis project Ga0129333, IMG submission 94474) | Freshwater to marine salinity gradient microbial communities from Chesapeake Bay, USA - CPBay_Sum_0.6_0.8_DNA | ecosystem: Environmental > Aquatic > Marine > Coastal | place: USA: Chesapeake Bay...
CTGGCAGCAGAGAGCATCTTTATGGCCTTTTGGGGCGTCATGCTGTTTTCCAGATTTCTGTCGGCGTAGAAAGATAGCCTAAGATTTCTTTTGCTAGCGGCATCCGCAAGTAGCTTTGTGTAGGCTATTGCATCCTGCTTAGACATACCCCAGACATCTCCGCCATCTAGATACCTATCGGTGTAGAAGTAGTCATCTTCTACACCGTAGGCTTTTTTCTCTGCATGACTAGTCATGTGAGGCTTCTTGCCTTCTCTAGGCTTAGCCTCAGCTCGTCTCTTCTGGGCGACTGCCTTTGTCTTCTCTTCCTTGGACATAGACTTTGTAGTCTCGGGTGTCTCTTCAGAAACCCTCTTGGAAGGACGACACTTTGGATATCCGGACTTTTCGTCTGCATCTGATCTGCCGCAAGGCGGATGCTTACCCGATTCGTCCTTTTTCGAGATGTCTACCCAGTCTTCCTTGAACCAGCGGTCTAGATTGCTCTGCTTCGAGCTTCCTTCCGACTTTTTCTTAGTCTTTTTCCAACCCCCGCCGTTATCTTTATACCACTTAGCTGCCCAGCCGTTTGCATAGGCACTAGGGTATACATCGAACTTGGCTCTGGCTTTTGATTTTGCCTGAGACCAGAGTCCGGGATTAGTTGGGGTATTCTCTGAAAGCTTAATCGCTGCTGCTTTAGCTACAGGAACGCAATTAGGTACTTGCTTTCCGCCTTTATTTTTTTTACCTACTTGCTTATAGCCTTTCCAACAAGCAGTATCTTTAGCATTTTTCAGAAAAAGACTTACGAGGTTGTCGGCGATTTTAATCATTGATTTATGGACGGAGTCTCATTCTCTCTTCCATGTTGAGGGTAGTCTCTGGTAGAGGAGATTTAAGCAAGTTGATTAGGGCGCTTCTAAGGCCGGGATTTTCTTCCATGTATAGCTCTTCTCCAGGCTGTGCTTGCGCTAGAGCTCGACGATAGGCTTCCATGTTGGGATCATTGTCTTCAGCGAACTCCTGTGGAATTGTAACTGGAACTCTCTCTACTCCATCACGTCCCTGTTCGGCTACTAATCTGTACTCTTTCATACCGTCGAGGTATTCAGCAAGTTGATTTGCCTGATCTGGGTTCTTTGCTAGGTAGTGAGAAAGGCCTAATCCACCAAGACCGCCAACTCCAGCACCGATGCCTCCGCCAATCAGGCTGCCCTTTAGAGCTGAACCCCCGCGAAGCTTGTTGACCAGCGCACCGATACCGGCACCTGCAAGAGCTCCAGCTCCAGCGCCTAAGCCTGCGCCTGCGCCGTAGCCAGCAACCTTAAGCATTCTGCGCTCTGCTTCTGACGCTCTCTTGTAGCTTTCGTATGCTTTTTGAAGTAGCGGATTATTAATGTTGTTTGTATGTCTGCTCATGTAAAAACTCCTATGTGTGTGTTTTATTAGCTTCTTGGTATTGCTGTACCAGAAATACCGTGGTCTGCGGGATTAAAAGTGCCTCTTCCTGAAGGCTTAGGGGGATTGACCAGCGGACCAAGGTCTACTGGATCGGTGTAAAGGGGAATGCCAGGCTTTCTTCCTGACGCTATGGCATTTGCGATGTTGTTTATAAGATCATCGGTCTTCTTATGCTTGTAATAGCCTGCTCCAGCTCCGATGCCCGCTCCTGCAAGTCCGCCTATACCGCTTCCGATAAGGATTGATTTCAGGTAGTCCTTTTCCTTTTTCTTACGTAGCGCCTCTGTTAGCGCCCCGGCTAGCGCACCAACACCCGCTCCACCAAGGCCGCCAAGAGCTCCGCCACTAAGCATGTAGCCGGGCAATGATGCGTCGTTTGCAGACTCTAATGCAGCTTCAATCGCATTTGTAGTATTGTCTTTCGCCGCATAAGCCGCACTATTGGATCTTTTTTCCAGTAGCGCATTTAGATTGTTAGCGAGTTTGATCATTATTAAGCTCTCTATGATAGTTGTTTTGCAAAGTTACTTATGAATGTTGCCCAGCCTTTTGAGTCCTTATTTATCAGTGGAACGCCGTTTAGCTGAGTCATTAGTCTAGACGTCTGCCTATTTACATAAGCCATTATATCAGCTGCAAAGTCTTGTTGCGACTTTGACATGACCTGAAGCTCAGTGGAATCTGCTACATTTTCCTCTACGGTAGCATAATAGTCTTGTCTTCCGAAATCTGCAATTTTAGATAAAACTACTGGGGGTCTATATAGGCCTTGCTCTTTGCATATCTCGCCTACATAACGCTTTACTTCGGGACTTAGCCTATTTGGGGTCTCGGAATCTAAAAGGGTAAGCTCAGTCAGAGTCCAGGCGCATTCATAGACGTCTGCAGGATCAAAGATGTCATAGCTCAGCATTGTGCCATTAAGAACATTTGCAGCATTTATGAAGGTGGGGACGTCTGTATGCACAAGATCGGTGGTAAGGGCGTTCCAAAGAGCCCACACCTTGTCTGTGTTCAACACAGGAATATCATTTACACCAAAGCCCTCCTGAAGCTCTTGTCTAAAGGCCTCAGGATCCATGTCAAAGATTTCCTGCCCGAAGGAATCAATAACAAGCACTAGCAGCGTGGTGCCGAGGGTGTCTCGGCTGGTCCACAACTGCTCATATGCTTGCTTAGCTTGAATGCTCTTGATTGGCATTAATAGAGTATTTTTTTCTAATCATACTACCGCTGCTGCATAGGCTGCTGCAGCATCCGCTTTTGGATTTCACGAGCCTGACTGGTAATGTCCCCATGATTACGTAGAGACAGGGTCGGCATCTCTTTGAGTCTACGAGCATTATTCATTTGTTCAAGGGGTTTGTTTGCAAGATTTGCAACGGTTTGAGCACTTTCACGGTTATATCCTGTAATACCCTGTGGATTATCTGGCGTTACGTCGTAGGCTGCGTGTTGGAATGGAGCGCCAAATCGGAATCCGTCTACAGTATGTTGTGGGTTATAGGCTCCAAAAAAATGGCTTGCGTTTGTGGCGCCAGGAAGCGACTGCCTCGGTACGTTTAGGGATTGAGGTCCAAACCTAAGACCTTGCTCTTCCATAAACTTAGCTTGTTCTGAAAAATTGTCCTGATTTGTATTGCTAAAAATTTCGCTACGAGGTCTAAGGTTAGATCTTACATAATCCCCCTGCATAACCGGAGTCCTGCCCATATTATCAATTTGATGTCCGCCTCTTGAGTTGTAGGCTTGCACCATACCTGGAACAAAACCTGTATTTAGCGCCATCGCTAGTTCTTGGGGGGTACTTGCATACCTGGCAGCAGTAATTCTGCCGGGGTTTAACAACGACCTAGCCTGAAGCTCTTGATAGTACTCAGGAAGCATGCTTTCAGGAAGCTGACCTCTGGCGTGAAAGCCTCCCAAGTTCTCATTATAAAATATATCATCTTGACTTGGAACGGGGGTTGCTGCGGAACGCTTCTCCAGCATTCGTGCTATGTTGTTTGCTACCTTAATCATGCTTGCACTCCTTGGGCCTGGCCCATCTGCTGCTCCATTATGCTCTGGTCATGCTGCTGTCTAGCTTGTCTCGCCTTGGCTGCAGCTATACCTGCCTGCGCATCTAGGGAGTCTAGCTTTGCCTGTTCCTTCTTCTCATTCATGCGTGCCTCAAAGGCGGCGTCATCTTCGCCAGGCATCATCTCAGTATCCGACTGAGGTTGCTGCATAGGCATGCCGTAGTCCATGCCCATCTGAGCTTCCTTGAACAGTCTGTCAATGAGCTCATAGGTAGACTCGGGGGCGTAGCCTGCCTTCTTTACCGCCGTCTCAAAGCGCCGTGCCTCGGGCTTTGGCATGGTGGGTAGGATCTCCGCAGCCTTTGCACGGTCGATGTTCAAGCCGTCAGGCTGGCAATACGACAGGAATTCATCCCCTGCAATCTTGAGGCCCTTTGAAAGTTGGGAATCCGAGATGCTGTGAATGTCTATGGGGGTGCCGGTGGTCAGGTACACGGTTGAGTCAACGTCGGAAGCCACCTTGGTAAGGCTGGCTCTGTAGCACACATCGACTGGGTGAGTGATGGACTTTCCCCACTTAGTAGTCATGCTATGCTTTACGTCAATGGCTTCAAGCGCTTCCACGACCACCGACGACTCCTTGCATAGCTCGAATGGCTTCGAGTTGATCGATTCGGCAAACTTCAGCATGGAGTCCTCAAGCGCACCCCACTTTGCCATAGGTATGCCTGATAGTCTGTCCGTGATAGCGGTTGCAACCTTACAGTTTAGATTTGAATAGCTATCAGGATTGGCAAGCTTGTCGATGTAGCTTGCGGCCTTGTGGCTGAGTTTGCCTAGGTTAGCTTTTGCTGCAAGCTTGACAGCAGCTTCACGCTGAATCTTTACAGGGAAGTGGTATCTGTTTGAGTACAGCCACTCAGCGCTTTCCGTAGCCGCCTCCTTTGTGTGGTCGGGGCAACGGTTGATTTGTTTATTATTAAAATTGAAACTAAGGGCGTAGGTCACAGGGATTTCAGTGATCTGGAATGCCTGCTTGATTGTCTCTACATCGGAGCTAATACCCCACACCCGGGCAGCTTCCGTAATCCTGGCTTCGGCTTGTTTGCTGAAGTCTGAACTGTTACACTGATTTCCGTAGAAGTATAGTGCGGAGCACCAGCAGTTCGACTTGGTGTTCAGGGCGAATTTTCTACCGATGGAGTCTGCAAACGCTGATGAACTCAGGCTGCGTAGATCTTCGGAGGTAGGAACCGATGAGGATTTTACATATTCAGGCATGTTTACCTTGGTGGTAAACGTGTGATAAAGCTTTTTAGAGACGTCATCTGCAATGTCTATCCAACGGCTCATAGAGGAAGTTCCTTCAGAAGAGTTCTTTACGGGCTTTCATTATACAAAAATTCTTCCGCTTTTGGGTTTGGAGCCCGCTAAACCGGGAACTTTTTGTAAGTGCGTTCGCTGCAAGACTGAATCCATGCTGGTCACAGGGCTGGCTCCGTTTGACGCTTGGCTGTATTGCGACAGATGCAAGCTGTCCTGCGACGCCATTAGACTATACGGCCATGCCTACAAAATCTCAAATCCGGAGCAGTTGGTCCTTACCCTCAAGGATGAGTTAAAGGTAAAGAACGTCGAGGCAAACGACATAGCTTTGTACTCCAACTTCACGGAAGTGTATTACGAAAGAATATTGAAGATCTGGGAGCATGCTCAGGCAAATATGTTCCCTGTGGCCAATCCAAGGGCAGTGGCTCGGCTAAATGAGCTAAATCTTTGGCTCAATCAAAATATTTTTAATAAAAGTCTTAGAAACTGCATAGGCTTTGATAGCAAATACGACATTGAAGAACTGCTGCAGGAGAAGATTCCCGGCATTCCAAAGGCAGTTGATTCAGTATTAGTCCTGCCTTTCTTCATGAAGCCTGGTTTCATAGTGGGTTATGGCTTCATAGGGCAGAAGGACATGATGTCTTACTTGAACGTCATGCCGGAGCATGCCTGCGGCTACTCGGGACTCGTAGACGCAGCTGCCATGAACACGGCAGATACCTACGTAGTGCCCCACGCCCTTCAAGCAGCCAGAATAAAGCATAAATGTGCCGTGGAGAACTACAATAAGTTATCTGTAGTGGCCAAATCCCCGGTAGGTGTATTTGATCCTATAAGTCTGCCAAACAATACTGTAGTGTGGACAGACGATCCTGACACACCTTTGCTGAAAGCCTGCATCACATCCAGGGGATTTAAAGTAATAAACAAGGACACTCCTTATATATGGAATCCTAAAGAAAAAGTTTCTAAACTTTGGGAAAATAATTTAATTCCCAGCATTCACGCTGAGCTCGACCTGACCCCCCAGCAGGATCCGATTGCATTTCTGGCTACTGAGCTGCTTAGCATGAGCCTAGGCAAAGCCAAGGCGATTGCCGACGCCTTGAGCCTATCGGAGTTTCAAAAGAATGTAATTCTTTCTGCATGCCCTCCGGACATGAAGAAGGACATGGAGGATTTGCTGAAGCAGAGCGTGGTCAACACCCCTATCATTATGGACAAAAAAGTGATCTTTGAAAAAGATGGAAAGATATGGGCTCAAGGATCGAGGGAAACTCCTGACGAACTGGTCAGTGATGTGATTCTTAAGATAGGCCATATATGTAGAATAAAGCATTCAGGTAATGCCTTTTTGTTTGGAAATATAATCTATGACGGAAAAAGCTACGGCTTCCAGGCAAATGAGGACGATCTGGAACGAGACCCTAAGGACGTCGTGTCCGTGCTGCTTGCTTCGGTCGGCGTATCCAAGCAACCTTATATATCTGAGTCGATAAAGAAGAAGTTCCTGGACATCGCTATTCGCCTGCATCCCCCTGAGGTACACATAGCTCAGGACTACGTCGGATACGACAAGGATACGAATCGATTCAACATGCCACGCATATCCGTATCGGCCGAGCAGATACGGGTAGGCGTACCTTTCGTCATATCGGAGACAGGCGAGAATCCTTGCATGTCGATAGAGATGAGCGACGGGGATTCAATATCCAAACTTAGCCGCATGTTCTCCTATTCCTATGAGACTGCCGCCTACTTCGCGGCGATGGCGGGAATAGTATCCGCCATATACAACACCATAGACTTCAAGCCCAGGACCAATGTACTCCTCATAGGCGGCAAGGGATCGATCGCCGAATACATGTTCGATCTTATCAGAATGGACCTAGGGCTGTCCGACATTCCCCTCAAGAACAAGGTGGACGTAGAGCTGGCATCCATGGAGGCTGGAGTGCATCATGTGCCGGTTGCCATAGATGGACTGCGGTCCAACAGCCGGCTGCTTGCACAGTGGATGGAGGGTCAGGCCAAGAACAGCCTTGTGCTTGCCGACCCGCTATACGCCTCGGCGATGGCAAAGGACAAGGACTGGTATTTCATTCGGGCTGACGCCCCCATGCAGGGAGAGCCTACCGGGTTGCTCAAGAGCGAGCAGCTGTTTCCCTTCCTTATTCAATACATGCTCACCATACGTCCGGCATCCGCTCACTCGTTCCTGGACAGCCTCAAGTACCTTGCTAAATCCATAGGCGTTGAGGAGAGCGCAATGGATCTAGCGAAGTCCTTCGTCACCGAGCAGGGAATAATAAACTGCAGGACCCAAGCGGCGCACTTCATGAACATGCTTCAGGAGGGCGTGGAGGCCGGCATATTCAAGACATTCACAGGCGACAAGATAAGGAAGAACATAGTTGTCACCAAGAATCCGATACTAGACATAGTGACCGTCAACTTCACCCAGCTGCTCAGCGCCATGCGCTCCAACGACATACCCATAGTGTGCTGGGATGCAGCCGTGCTGCAGCTGCTCAAGGCAGGCGTAAGGGAGGAGATGGTGGACGGCAACATAACGCTGGTCTTCGACAAGCCCATATGGAATTCGTTTGTCGACAAAATCAAGAGAATGCGCTCATTGCGCAAGGCATCCATCAGGAACCTGATTGGCGGCTCCTAACGTGTTAATATACATAGAGCTTAAATAGCCATTCAGCCGCCGAAATCCTCATGTAAAAATGAGCGTATTTGGCGTTAAAATAAATTGATGGCATTTCGCTATCCCCTACTAATCACCAGTGACCGCAAGGCAACCATTCTGCATATTACACTTATTCAACCCCAGGTCTACCGACCTAACGAATATATGTAATTGCAGAATGGCTAGCCTTGCAATAGTCTTTTGCAATACCTATTGACTTTACGCTTAGCTATTAGTCAAGAGGATCAAAATGGTATGTAGTTGGGTTGGAGAACGAAGCTGGCTCGGCATCCGACACAACCTCCTCCACCAGGTTGGGTACTAGCTCAGGGTATCTGCGCCACATGGATATGACGGCAAAGCAGACCGCATGCAGGAAGTCGTCAGGCATTCCAGGGTTGCGCTTTATGAAGCGCTTCTCTCCGCCGAAGATGCTTTCGGAAGTCTCCTCGTACACCGACAGAAAGTGCATGATCATGTTGTCTCCGGCGGCATCGGCCATGCTATCGAATTGAGGAAATCGTATGTTCCTATTCTTAATGCCTAGGCATATGGCGGTGATGATCTTGGATTTGTCCATGTTGTAGTAGCTGTTCGGATTGGTATCCGTCGGAGGTACGAACTGAATCATCGACTTCATTGCCATGGTGCCTGCATATCGGCAGTTGATCATTCTCTCGTCAGGCACCCCAAGATCCCGCATTATGCTCAGGCGCAGTTCCCCTGCCACGGCGACGTCATGCGCTATTCCAGTGCAGTGAAAGTCGTTTGCAATCTTCAGTACTTCCTTGGTCTCTATGACGGGATCCATCATGGCCTGGAACAAATGGCCGAATATAATGTCTACCTTGTTTGTTCCCGGGGCGTAGCAGGCAACTGCCGCTGCCGTAAGGGATTGAAACTTGGAGCCCTTGCCACCCCAGTCGACTCCAAGTATTCTGTCGGTATATCTGTGCGTATCCGCAGTTCTGTCCTTGGAATTGGCGGGAAGTACGCACACAGCCTCAAGCTCCGTACGGCTCACCAACCGTTGACCTTCGTCGCAAGCCTCCCCTAGGACTTCGTTTATGAACGTGGCGGTTGGCATCAACTGCCTCTTGAGCAGCAGCTGCCGCCAGTTTTTCTGATTCGCATAGTGCACAGGCGCTATTACCTGCGGAACATGATAGCTGGGAAACAGCTGTACCTTATCCAGGTATTTGTGCACCCATTGCCCTTTCTCAGGATTTATGAGGCGCTTGCATTTTGCGCAGCACATTCCCTCGGGCTGGATCATCTCCATCACGCCAAGCCCAGGTCCAGATCCCTCGACCGTAGGTATATTCCAATGGTTGCATGTCTCGCACCTGATGAACCACTCGGCTTGGGAGGACTGCAGGCGCAACTGCTCTATGAGGTTGTCGATGGTCTTGCTGGTGCCAGCGTACATCTCAGAGCGCTTTTCGGATGCAGACATGCACTCACGCACAATGTCCAGGAACTCCGGGTTCAAGTCCTGCACCTCGTCGATTCGAATGCCGTCAACCGCAAGACCACGTATGCGGTCCACTGACAGCAATGCGAATGAGAACCAGATCTCGGATCCATTCTTGAACGTTTTGTGCAGCACCGAATCTATGCAATTGTCGTCCAGCAGCATCGGAGTCAGGTAGGACTCCTTGACAAACTGCCTCACGTACTGGTGGGAGAATCTTCGTATCTGCTCGAACTGAGGCGCCATGAACAGAACCTTGAAGCGGTTTATGGCTGCGGCCTGCAGCACACCCTGTGCGGCTGTGTGCGTGGACTTTCCGACCTGACGTGCGCATACAAGCAGCGTGCGGTCAGGTAGATCGGGGTAGAACAGAGGCTCAAAGAATCTATGCTTCGACAGCGTGAAAGGCTTGCCGTTTATTCTAAGCATGGAGGTCAGGCGAATAGGAGACGACTTGTTCGCCTCCAGTTGCCGCTCCATGAACTTTGCAAATGCATTCATGTCCAGCCGGGAGTGCATGTCCTTCAGCTTGGCTGGAGGCATGGTGAACACCATGTCGTCTATCTTCTCAATATCGGCCAGGGAATGCATGTCTTTCGACATGTCAACCACCCACTTTGGCACGATTCCAGTTAAATCGGGCTTGGGTTTTTCTTCTTCAATTCGTTTGGAGTCATTCATGGCGTCAAAGCAAGATACTGATGGTGTCAAAGTGCTGCTTGGCAAGTTCCTTGACGTAGCATATGAGTTTACGTTACTATCCGCAAGTATTCTGTCATCGCTGTTCGGGATTATATTTGCGCTGGGCACATGGGTTTGCTCTGGTATCAAGAACCTAGCCGACAGGCTTTTGGCAGAAAAGAGAGACAAGGACAATAGAGTGCGCTACGTAAAGCACGTAGACAACTGGGCTATACCAGAAAAGGAAAAAGTGACGAATGACAAGCAATCCTCCTAAATCAGAATCTCCGGATGAGTTTCTCAAAGAAAACAACATAAAAGGCTATGACGAGACCTTGACGGAACATCAGCCTAAGTCGACTATAGCAAAAGATGCTATACCCTCTCTAAGGCAGCCAAAAGAAGCTACGGACTGCAAGGATTGTAGATGACCGAACTAACAGTGGTGATGGCTGGCGTTATATTTGTTATCTTACTCTTTACCAACCCGTGCCTGGCTGTTGCACTGCTTATCGCGGCAACGCTTGTATCTCGTGTGATGAAGAAATAGTATGCTTGAAATGCTCTCTACAATCGTAATCTCAGCACTGGTGCTGGGCAGCGTCTCCTACATGATCGTATGGGGTATGCATAATTTTGAATTGACCGTCAATGCCATAATGAGCTGGGCGGACAAGCAGGAATCGTTCCTGCAGAAGATGATCTCCTGTCCTGTGTGCCTCGGCACGCAGGTAAGCGTGGCCTTGAGCTCCCTGCACTGCCTGGCTTTCTCGCTGGGGCTGTGGCGCTGGCTGCTTATCACATCACTCACGGTAATGTTCACATTGTTGTTCGTGAACAAACTGAAGCCTCTGGATGAAGCAACCTAAAATCATAACTGCTTACAGCATTTAGGATAATACCATGACCAAGAGAAACATAATCGCGCTAGCAATCTTAGCAATCCTACTCATCCTCGTCATAGCGATGAACATGAGTGGCGATATCGACTCCGCAGAAGTTCGAACCGTTGCGGAAGGTTCGGTTCAAGCACCAGGATCGGGAATCAGGATTGGGAACACAAAATGATTAAAACACTAATCGCAACAGCATTTATCGCAACGGCAGCACACGGGACTGGAACTTTCTGCACCTTTGAGAATCTTCCTGCGCCCACTACTGCCACGACCAATCCCCCGAACACGGGATTCTATTGGGATTACCTCTCCTCATACGAGGGATTCCAATTCACAAGTTCATACCCCCAAGGCAACTTCCAATGGGCATACTACGATCTCGTTGGCGGTCAGGGATGGGCAGGATACGACGAGGGAATCGTCGGGGATCGTGCGATTTTCACTCCGTGGGGTGCAGAAGCGAGCAAGAACTACCGCATTCGTCGGAATGAGTTGTGGTTTCTCAACAGCATTGAAGTCACATCGGTTTGGGCTTCATCTACAGCAGTCATAGAGGGGTATAGGAACGGGTCACTCATCTATACCTACACGGCACAACTGACTACAGCACAGCGGGTAAAACTGAACATCTCACAGGTGTATCCCATGTTTATGGAATATGCGGTCGATCAGATCAAGATCTACAGCACTGGATCTCTGTCTTCCCAC